>ERZ869909.573-NODE-573-length-40182-cov-32.108864_pt1 | contig 40182 bp, 39 predicted proteins | sample MGYA00520892_ERZ869909 | MGnify/ENA primary metagenome ERZ869909 (study PRJEB32215, sample SAMEA104723947) | bioreactor metagenome | biome: bioreactor; feature: anaerobic bioreactor; material: water | place: China | collected 2015-03-12 ... | reverse complement strand
ACCGCGATCCTCGTCGACGGTTCGGGCTCGCTCGTTCCCGCCAACTGGGTGGCGTTCGACGTCAACTCGTTCAACATCCGCCGCAGCATTGACGGTGCGTCTGCTCGTACCTTCGGCTCGGTCGGTGGTTGCACCGGCGGCGGCGCCTGGGGTGACTGTAACGGTCTGACGCAGAACGTCGTCCGCTACGACACGCCGACGTTCGGTGGCTTCTCGGCCAGCGCTTCGTGGGGCGAGGACGACATGTGGGACGTCGCTCTCCGTTACGCGGGTGAGCATCATGGCTTCAAGTTCGCCGTGGCTGCCGCTTACAACGAGATCACCGGCGATGGTGATCCGAACCTGTTCTTTGGTGGTGTCAACGCTCCCGAGACGCAGTACTTCCAGATCGGTGCTTACCTTCAGCACATCCCGACGGGTCTCTTCGTCTACGGTGCTTACGGTAACAACGAGCTCGATGGCGGTGCTGTCCTCGGCGCGGCAGGTTCCTTCGAATCCGACACGTACTACATCAAGGCCGGTCTCCGCCGTAACCTGAACCCGCTCGGCGCCACCGTGTTCTACGGTGAGTACCTGAACGTTGACGAGAGCACTGACACGGCCATCGCGGTTGGTGAACTCGACGTTTGGGGCCTCGGCATCGTGCAGGAAATCGACGCTGCTGCCATGTCGCTCTGGGTCAGCTACCGTCATATCTCGTACGAGGACGACTTCTTCTACTCGACCGGTGCCGAAGACTTCAACTACGTGAAGGCTGGTGCTCTCATCAACTTCTAATCGAAGTCGAGATCACGAACCAAACAGGAAGCCGCCCCTTGGGGCGGCTTCTTTGTTTTCCCCTCCCCCTCGTGGGGAGGGGGCAGGGGGTGGGGGGAAGCCCGGCAGCAGCTGTTCTGGGTTCCCCCCCCTCCTCACCTCCCCCACAAGGGGGGAGGGAGGGTGGTTGCGGTCGCTTTCGTGTTTCTCCCGCACCGCCGCGCCTTATATGCTGGGGCGAAGGAGAGACCGATGTTCGCAACGTTCTTCACCGCACTTCGTGACGCGCGGGTGCCCGTCACGCTCAAGGAGTACCTGACGCTACTCGAAGCGATGGATGCCGACGTTGCCGGTGGGCGCGTCGAGGATTTCTACTATCTGTCGCGCGCCGTGCTGGTGAAGGACGAGCGCTATCTCGACCGCTTCGACGCGGTGTTCGGGCATGTCTTCAAGGGCCTCGACCTGATGAGCGAGGCCGAGACCGCCGAGATCCCGGAAGACTGGCTCAAGGCGCTGTCGCACCTCCATCTCACCGATGAAGAGAAGGCCCAGATCGAAGCGCTCGGCGGCTGGGACGAGATCATGGAGGCGCTGCGCAAGCGCCTCGCGGAGCAGAAGGAGCGCCACCAGGGCGGCAACACGTGGATCAGCACGGGCGGCACGTCGCCGTTCGGCGCGTACGGCTACAATCCCGCCGGGATCCGCATCGGCCAGAAGGAGAGCCGCCACCGGCGCGCGATCAAAGTGTGGGACAAGCGCGAGTTTCGCGATCTCGCAGGCGACGTCGAGCTTGGCGTGCGCAACATCAAGGTGGCGCTCAGGCGTCTCAGGCGCTTTGCGCGCGAGGGAGCCGCGGAGGAGCTCGATCTCGACGGCACCATTCAGGGCTCGGCCCGCAAAGGCTATCTCGACCTTGCGCTAAGGCCTGCACGGCGCAACGCCGTCAAGGTGCTGATGTTCTTCGATGTCGGCGGCTCGATGGACTGGCATGTGCAGACGGCCGAGGAGCTGTTCTCGGCTGCGCGGAGCGAATTCAAGCACCTTGAGTACTACTACTTCCACAACTGCCTCTACGAGAGCGTCTGGCGCGACAACGCGCGACGCTGGAGCGAGACGATCCCCACGTGGCAGGTGCTCAATACGTACCCGTCAGACTACAAGGTGATCTTCGTCGGCGATGCGTCGATGAGCCCCTACGAGATCACCCACGTGGGCGGGGCCGTGGAGCATATGAACGACGAAGCGGGCGCCGTCTGGCTTCAGCGCGTCATGGCGACCTATCCGCAGACCGTGTGGCTCAATCCGGTGCCGGAGGCGCATTGGGGGTACACGCCCTCGATCGGTCTCGTTCACCGTTTGGTCGAGGGGCGGATGTTCCCGATGACGCTCGGCGGGCTGGATGACGCCATGCGGGCGCTGATGCGGTAAGAAACCCGCAAAGCGTGTGTTTTAAGGGGCACGCTCCATCCATCACGGCGCCCCCTTTCGCACAGAGTTCCCGGCCCCTTACGTTGACCTCACCCCAAAAAGGGCGCAAACCTGCGCTGTTTTTGGGCAGTCTCGGGGGACCCCATGCTTCGCCGTCCACTCCTTTTCGTCATGCTGGCTCTTGGGCTCTCCGGATGCTCGGGCGGCGGTGGCGTGTCTACGGCCTCGATCCTCGGCGGCGAGGCTGCCCCGACGCCGGCGAGCGTGGCGGTGGCCGACCCCGGCGAACGGGCGTTTCACGCGGGCGCGGTGACGGCACGCGCGGTGCGGTGCGGCTATAATTTCGATCCAGCCGCAGTCCGTGCGAACTACCTCGCGCACGAGGCCGCGGTTGGGGCAACGCCGGAGCAGATGGCGAAGCTTCAGCAGACCTACGACGTGGCGCACAGGGGCGTGGCCAAGGCGGCCGGTGAAGATTCCAACTACTGCACCGACCGCAGGACACGGGACATCAAGACCGAGCTCGGGAACCTGCTGGCGGGCAACTTCGAGGCGCCGAAGAAGCAGGCTCCGAAGGAAGAAGGTCTCTTCAGCGGCTGGCTCGACGGCGGCGGCAGCGATACGGGGCCCGCGTTCGGTTCAAGCGGCTGGTGGGAAAGCCAGCAAGACAAGGTCGGCGGTTAAGCTCCAGCGCCGCCGTTCCTGCCGTCCAGATCCTCTCTTTGCTTCATCCAGGCTCCGCCGTGCAGCAGCTCCTGTGGCTCGAAACGCTTCTCAAGCTCGCCGGCGGCCTTCCTCTGCTGCTCGCACCGATGAGCACGATCCGTGCCTTCGGGCTGCCCGCGTCGGCTAGCGGCTTCTGGCCGCGCATCGTCGGCGCCCTCCTCATCGGCGTGGCGGCTGCAACGTACATCGAAGGGGCGTGGGCCGGATCACGCGGGCTCGGCCTTGCCGGGCTCGTCGCCATCAACCTCACCGGGGCCTTCGTGATCGCGCTCGCCATCCTCATGGGACGCGCCGCCCCGACGCGCCGCGGGACGTTCGCGCTCTGGGTGCTCATTGCGTTGCTGGTGAGCCTGTCGCTGGTCGAAATCGCGCAGGCCTGACCGATCCGACGTAACGATTACGTTATTCTTTTTCCGCGACACTCAGGACAAATACGGAGCCCGCCGGCACCGGGTCCGCCCTTGCGCTATCGTTAAGGAACCCTGAGTTCATGTCAGTCATCGCCCTCGCTTGCGAGAGGCCGGTCCTGGATGAAGTGGCACCCTCGGTGCCCTTCGTCTCGCACGCCGCAGCACGCGCAACGCTCGATCTCGTCACGACCCGCGATGGCTTCGACGGGCTCGAAGCCTCCTGGAACGCCCTGTTCGACAGGGCCGGCCGCGATATCCACCTTTTCCAGACCTTCAACTGGCTTTGGCACTGGGCCAATCATTTCCTTCCCGCTCCGGGGGATCGCGGCCCGACGCTTGCCATCGTCACCGCGCACAGCGACGGGCGCCTCGTGCTCGCGATGCCGCTGGTGGCGGAGCGCGTGGGGCCGCTGACGCAGCTCGCGTGGATGGGAGAGCCGGTCAGCCAGTACGGCGACGCCCTCGTCGACGACCTGCCGCAGGACGAAAAGCGCGCCCTGATGCGCGCCGCGCTCGACTTTGCCGCATCGCGCACGGGCGCGGACGCGCTCCGCCTGAGACGCGTGCGGGACGATTCCAACGTGGCGCCGCTGATGGCCGACATGGGCGCGCTGGCCGTAGGGGAGACGCAGGCGCCCTATCTCTCGTTTGCAGGCATCGAGACATTCGAGACGCTCACCCAGCGGCATTCGGGCAGCGCACGGCGCAACCGCAGCCGGCAACGGCGCAGACTTTCAGAGCGCGGCGCGCTGGCGTTCGACTACCGCACGCATGGCGCCGAGGCGGAAGAGCTGACCGCGCTCGCCTTCGCCCACAAGGCGGCATGGCTCGATGCGCGCGGACTTTATTCGCGCGCCTTCTCGGATCCGAGGACCGCCCGTTTCTTCGCCGACGTCTCGCGCGGCGAGACGCGCCCGGCGGGGTGCTACGTCGCTGCGCTCGCGTCCGGCGGACACACGGCCGCTATAGAGGTCGGCGTGCGGTGCAAGGGCCGGTCCGCCATTCACATCGTGACGTACGATCTCGCTTACGAGAAGGCTGCGGCGGGTGCGCTGCTGATGGAAGACAGCCTGCGCCGTGCCCTCGCCGACGGCATGACGGGCTTCGACTTCCTGCCGCCGGGATACGACTATAAGTGGGAATGGGCGGATTCGTCCGTTGCGGTGCGCGACTGGGCGCTGCCGCTCTCGGCCCTCGGGCGCGTCTACGCGACGCTCTATCTGCGCGGCCTGCGCGACGTGCTGAAGCGCGGCGTGGAAGCGATGCCGCTTCCGGTCCGCCGGAAGATTGCCGCGTTGCTCAAACGTTAACGCAGGATGGTGCCCAACGGTACTCAGGTCGCGAGGCGCGACAGCCGCAGACGTGCGGTGCCGAGCGCGATGTCCTGCCCCGCAGTCGCGAGGGTCACCGTTCTCTCGCCGATGCTCTCGCCGTCGATATGCGTGCCGTTCGTCGAGCCGGCATCGCGCAGACGCAGAACATCACCGGCCTCGACCGTCAGCTCGGCGTGCAGGGACGACACGCTCGGATCGTCGATGACGAAATCGACGCGCGACGGATCGCGGCCCAGGGTCCAGGCGGTCGGGGTCACGCGGCCTTTCGGGTCGCGCGCCGGCGTCAGCGCGAACTGCAGCGCCCTGCCCGATGCATCGAAGCCCGAGAGCATCCAGCCGCCCGCAGCGGCCTCGGGCGCCGCCTCCGACGAGACCGTGTAATCGACCGTGCCAAGCCGCAGCCGCGCACCGATGGCGGCCTCGGCCGAGGCGATGCGCTCCCCGTCCACGAAGGTGCCGTTCGACGAGCCGAGATCGCGCACGCGCAGGCGGCCGGTGGCACGATCGTAGGCCAGGCTGGCGTGGACCTTCGAGACGGTGTCGTCCGGCACGACGATGTCGACGCCGGGGCCTCGCCCGACGACGCTTGGCCGGTCGCTTTCCTCGATACGAAGGTCGGGCCCGCCGCCCTCGGGGCGGAGATAGAGCGCCGCCGGCGGACCTGCCTCCCGCCATATTCGACCGATCAGCGCGCGCACGCGCTCGTCCGCCTCAGCAATCGTCGGCCAACCCGCAGCAAGGCGCGCCCGAACTGAGCCGATCGCGGCCAGCGCGCTTTCGCGGCGGAAGGCCAGGACGACGGCAAGCGCGAGGGCGCCCGTCAGTCCGACGAAGAGCGGAACGAACGCGCTTGCGAACACGCCCTTGGTGCAGGAACGCGTGGTGGACGCATAGCGCAACTTCGCCTCCGCGAGAAAGCGTGCGAGCTCGCTCGCATGGATGGAGAAGAAAAGCCCCTGCGCGTTGACGCCCTGGAGCGTGTTGATGCCGACGACGTAGCCACACGCGTCGAGCAGCGGTCCGCCGCTGCTGCCGGGATTGATGGCGGAGTTGTGCTGAACCGTCCGCGCGCTCACGAGCTGGCCAGGATTCAGCTTCAGGTTGGTGAAGGTCATGCGCGAGACGACGCCGGTCGTGAGCGTGGATTCGAGGTCCGTCAGCGGCACGCCGCGCGCATCCGTTTCCGGCACCAGCTCCTTGTTGAGGTTGGCGGCCCCCGGAAAGCCGATCGCGATCACGTCGGCGAGCTTGTCCGGTTCGTATTCGCCGAGCGTCAGCGGGATGCCCGGCAGGTCCTCGCGTGCTTCCAGAAGGGCAAGGTCCACGGCGGGCCGGCTCTCGGTGCGGCGCGCCTCGACGAGCTTGGCCTCGCCCTTTTCGAGAAAGGCGATGTAGATGCGCTCGCCGCCCTCCACCACGTGGACGTTGGTCACGACCTGGCGCTTGCCGGAGACCAGGAACCCCGAACCCGAGGAAATGCTGTACTGGTTCCCCTCCTCGGGGACGAAGGAATAGATCTTATAGACGCTGGGCTCGACATGGCGGGCGTCGAACGCCTGCACCGGCCCAGGCGCGGCGCCGGCCAGGAAAACGGCGAGCGCAACCCAGACCGCGCGCAACACGCGCCCGCTGTCTCTTCTTCGGTTCCAAAACGCCATCGTCGACCTTGGCGGCACGAGACCTCTCTCGTTTCTCCTAGCCTAAGCCCACGGCCGCAGCCAGGGCTCATTCGGCATACCTCAAGGCGCTGATGCTACAGTATTCTTTGACCGAATCGAGGAGTTGACGGCGTCGGTTGCTCCCTATTTCAGGTGGCGGTAGAGATAGTCCATTCCCAGACATGCGGGGCCTTCGATCCATGAGAGGACTGTCCATCACGGCGCTGGCCGCGGCCATCTGGCTCGGCTCCGGTTTCGTCCTCTTTTCCCCCGTTTTTGCTACGGAGCCCGAGGCCGAGCCGGCCGTGACCTGGGGGCAGCGCTCGGTGGTGCTGGAAGCCGACGGCGGCCGGGACATCATCCGCCTCCTGCCGCCTCCCAGCGGCGGCGGGGCGAACAGCCAAACCCCGTCGATGCCCGACCTGCCGTTCCCGCCGACGGATACGGGCGGCGCACCCGGACAGGGCGCCCGGCTCACGGGGCGGACGATCGAGGTGCCGATCCGCTTCGAGCCGTGGCCCGGCTACGAGACACTCTCCTACATCGGCGTGCGCTTCGACAGCGTGACGGATCCGACGCTGGCGTTCACCCTCGGCCTCAGGCGGCACACCGGCGTGTTCATCACCGAAACGACGCCCGGCGGGCCGGCCGGGCTCGCGGGCCTCAGGTTCGGCGATTTCATCACCGCCATCGACGGCACGCCGGTGACGGAGACGCGCCAACTCGTGCAGGAGATCGAGAGCCGCCAACCCGGCACGGACGGCCTGCTGACCGTCTGGCGCGTCGCAGACGACGCGAGCGGCTACCTCGCGGAGCTGCGCCATCTCGCCGAGGGCGGCAGCACGCCGGCCATGCTGTTTCTCGGCAAGCTCTACAGCAACGGCACGGGCGTGCCGCGCGACGCGACGGAAGCCCTCACGTGGTACCGGACGGCCGCGCTCGCGGGCAGTACCAACGGAATGCTGTTCTATGGCGACGCGCTCGCAAGCGGCGCGCCGATCAAGGACGTCGTGGAGGCCGAGCGCTGGATCCGCAAGGCGGCGGACGCCGGCAACGTGGCGGCCGTCTATCGCCTCGGGCGGATGTACCGCGACGGGGAAGGCCGCCCGCGCGATCCGCTGGAAGCGCTCAACCTGTTCAAGCAGGCGGCGGAAGCCAACTACACGCCCGCCATGGTGGCCGTCGGGCTGATGCTCGAGGGCGGGAGCGGGATCGAGGCGGACCACCTGCAGGCGGTGCGCTGGTACAGACGGGCCGCAGACGCGGGCGACGCCGACGGCATGGCCGCGCTCGGCACCATGTATTCCACGGGCCGCGGTGTCGAACGCGATTACGTGACGGCGGCCACCTGGTATGACGAAGGCGCCAAGCGCGGGCAACTGCTCGCCATCCACAACATCGCCGTGCTCTACGACAAGGGGCTCGGCGTGAGCCGCAACGCTCAGACGGCCGCCGACTACATCTATCGGGCGCTCGAGATGGGCTACCCCTTCACCTATCAGCAGATGACGCAGAACAGCCAAAGCTGGTCGCGCGATTTCCGCCGCGAGCTGCAGCTTCGGCTTGCGAGCGGCGGCTACTACGGGGGGGCGCTCGACGGCGCGTTCGGGCGGTCGACGCTGGACGCCATCAGCCGCATGGTCGAGACCCAGTAGGCGCGAGCGAGTGTCCGAAGGCCGCCGGTTTTCCGGTTTGCGCCCGATGCTGTATAGACGCCATCTGCCCAGCCCCTCCCCTCCTCGCTCCGGATCGTCATGGCCGCACCTCTCATCCAGCTCAACGACATCGCGCTTACCTTCGGCGGTACGGCGCTGCTCGACGGCGTCGATCTTGCGGTGGGCGCGGGAGAGCGCATCTGCCTCGTCGGCCGCAACGGGTCTGGCAAGTCCACGCTGCTCAAGATCGCGGCGGGCCTGGTGGAGCCGGACCGCGGGCAGCGCTTCGTGCAGCCGGGCGCGCTTGTGCGCTATCTGGCCCAGGAGCCGGACCTCTCGGGCCATGCGACGACGCTCGACTACGTGGAAGCCGGGCTCGCGGACAGCGGGGACGTTCACCTCGCGCGGATGCTGCTCGATGAGGTCGGCCTCGACGGAGCATCCGACCCGACACAGCTTTCGGGGGGCGAAGCGCGCCGGGCCGCGCTCGCGCATGCGCTCGCATCGGAACCCGAGATCCTGCTGCTCGACGAGCCGACGAACCATCTCGACCTGCCGACCATCGAATGGCTGGAAGGCCGCCTCCAGCAATCGCGCGCGGCGATGGTGATCATCAGCCACGACCGGCGCTTCCTCGAAACGCTGTCGCGCATCACGGTGTGGCTCGACCGGGGCCGCGCGCGGCGTGTGGAGCTGCCGTTCGGCAAGTTCGAAGCCTGGCGAGACCAGGAGCTGGCCGACGAGGAGATGCAGCTCCACAAGCTCGACCGGAAGATCGTGGCCGAAGAGCATTGGGTGCATGGCGGCGTTACCGGGCGGCGCAAGCGCAACGTGCGGCGCATGGCGGAGCTCGCGAAGATGCGCCAAGCGCGGCGCGAGCATCGGGGCGTGCAGGGCAACGCCTCGCTCTCGGTCGCGGAGGCGGAGACCTCGAGCACGCTCGTTCTCGAGGCGAAAAGCATTTCGAAATCCTACGACGGGCGCCCAATAGTCAGCGACTTCTCGCTTCGCCTGATGCGGGGCGACCGTCTCGGCATCGTCGGGCCCAACGGCTCGGGGAAGACGACGCTGATCTCCCTGCTGACGGGCACGCTCGTACCGGATGCGGGCGACGTCCGGATCGGGGCCAACGTGCAAATGGCGGCGCTCGACCAGGGGCGCGAGAGCCTCGATCCCTCCTGGACGCTCTCGGAAGCGCTGACGCGGGGGCGCGGCGATACGGTTTCGATCGGGGGCGAGCGCAAGCACGTCATCGCCTACATGAAGGACTTCCTGTTCGCACCCGAGCAGAGGCTGACGCCGATCCGTGCGCTTTCGGGCGGCGAGCGGGGGCGGCTGATGCTCGCGCGCGCGCTTGCGACCCCGTCGAACCTCCTGGTGCTCGACGAGCCCACCAACGATCTCGATCTCGAAACGCTCGACGTGCTCGAAGAGGTGCTCGCGGAGTACAAAGGCACGGTGCTGCTGATCAGCCACGACCGCGACTTTCTCGACCGCGTGGTGACGAGCGTGATCGTGCCGGAAGGCGACGGGCGCTGGACGGAATACGCCGGCGGATACGCGGACATGCTGGCCCAGCGCGGCGGCGATCTCGCGCGGCGGCAGGCGGGAGGGAAGGCCGCGCGCGCGCAGCCGAAAGAGACGCCCCCGGCGGTGGGTGCGCCGCCCGCGCGCCGGCGGCTTTCGTTCAAGGACAAGCACGCGCTCGACACGCTGCCCGGCGAGATCGCCGCACTCGAAGCCCGGCAAGCGGCGCTCGCGAAGACGCTCGACGCGCCCGATCTCTACACACGCGACCGGGCCACGTTCTCGAAAGTCTCCGACGAGCTTGCGGAGGTGCAGGCGGCCCTTGCGGCGGCGGAGGAGCGCTGGCTCGAGCTCGAAATCCTGCGCAGCGAGATCGAAGGCTAGCTTGTCTCGTCCTTTGCAGTTCCATTCAGAAACGCCAGCGCGCCTTCGGCCGCGGCGCGGCCGGTGGCGAACGAGGCTTGCAAGAGATAGCCGCCGGTCGGGGCCTCCCAGTCGATCATCTCGCCTGCGACGAACGTGCCGGGGCGCCGGCGCAGCATGAAGGTTTCGTCGATCTCGTCGAACGACACGCCGCCGGCCGTCGAGATCGCGCGGTCGATGGGCGCAAGAGCGATTGCGCGGACCGGGACGGCCTTGACGAGGCGCGCGATGTCCTCCGCGGCGAGAGCGGAGAGCGGCGTGCCTGCGGCATGCGCGGTTTCCTGAAGGAGACCGGCCGCCGCGGGATCGAGGCGCAGGGCTTTGCGCAAATGCGTTGCGAGCGACGCCTTGCCGCGCGGCCTGGCGAGGCGGGCGGCGATGTCGGCCTCGTTCTCGTCGGGGCGGAGATCGAGCGCGAGCTCGGCCGCACCGCTTGACGCGATCTCTGCGCGGATCGCAGGCGAGAGCGCGTAGACGGCGCCGCCTTCGAGCCCCGCCGCCGTGATCAGCGCCTCGCCGCGCGCCGTCTCGGCGCCGCACGATACCGAGATGCGCTTCAACGGATGTCCCGCGAAGCGCGCGGCGAACACGTCGCTCCACGCGACGCGGATCCCGCAGTTCGCGGGCGCGAGCGGCGTGATCGCGACGCCTGCGCGAGCGAGCGTCGCAACCCAGCTTCCGTCCGAGCCGAGCCGCGGCCAGCTTGCGCCGCCGAGCGCGAGGATCGTGCAGGCACTGTCTGTCGTCAGCTCGCCGTCGGCCGTCTCGAACCGGAGACGGCCCGCATCGTCCCAGCCCGTCCAGCGATGGCCGAGCCGGACCTCGACGCCAAGGCCGGCGAGACGCGCGAGCCATGCGCGCAAGAGCGGCGAGGTCTTCATCACGCGCGGAAACACGCGCCCGCTCGATCCGACGAACGTCTCCTGTCCGAGGCCCTCGCACCAGGCGCGAAGTGCGCCCGGCGGAAAGGCTTCGATGGCGGCGCGCAGGTTCGGCTCGGCCTCCCGATAGCGGCCGAGGAAGCGGTCGAGCGGCTCGCTGTGCGTGAGGTTCAAGCCGCCCCGGCCGGCCAGCAGGAGCTTGCGGGCGACCCGCGGCATGCGCTCATACAGCGTCACGGCCGCGCCGGCCTCAGCCAGCGTTTCCGCGGCCATCAGCCCCGCAGGTCCGCCGCCGACGACGGCGACACGATGCTCGGTGTTTTGCACGTCCGCTCGAATGCTCAAGGATGTCAGACGGTGCCGGGCTTATCACCCGGACGTGAGAAGAACAATCGGACGCGCTGGAACCTTTTCGGCACGCGCGCATTATCACGGGGAAGTTCCTCGCGTTTCCTTCCTTTCAGACTTCTGTTCCGCGTTTCGGTCCTTGCCGCCCTGTACCCTCGGGGCGGCGACCGTATCAGGCCCGGGCTCCCTCGTGGGGCCCGGGCCGTTGGCGTTCTTCCCCGCTCGCGGCGGGCACTCCCGCGTTCTCGCATTTTCCGTCTGCGGCGGAGCGGGCGCTGTGATAGATTCGCCGGCGGTGGCCAGGGGGGTGAAAGCTACAACGGCCTCGCTTCCTGCCAGGGCCATCCGGAAAGGGAGACAATCATGAAAAAAATCATTGCCGGCGCTGCCGGTGCGATTTGTTTTGGCCTTTTTGCGTCGATGGCCCAGGCTGCGCCGCTCGGCGTGACCGGCGGGGCAACATCCCAAGCCCTTCCCTCTGAAATCATCCAAGTCCATGGCCTGCATACGTCGTGTCAGCGCGACCGGCGCGGCTGGCACCGCTCGTACATCTGGGGCCGCCAGGCGTGCACGCCCCCGCGCGGGCATCGCCACAAACACAGGAAACACCGCCGCGACCGCAGGTAGCGTCGCGCGCTGTCCTCCATCGAGGACACGAACGCATTGGCCCGGGCTCTCGCGCAGAGCCCGGGCCTTGTCCTTTCTTGAAACGCTTGCGTTTAGCGGATGCAGGCGTGATAGCGGCGCAGGAACTTCTTCTTGCCGGTCATCTCGTAGCGATGGAGCCAGCGGCCACAGCTATAGCGGGGCGACGCGATCACGATGCGCGGGCCATAGTGGTGCTTGTGCTTGAAGTGATGATGATGGAAATGGCCATGCTTTCCCCAATGCTTCTTTCCGTGCGCCTCTGCGGGCGCGCCGCCGGATGCGAGCGTGGCCACGGCGACGAAGGCGGCGACAGCGGCGGTTTTCATGAACGTCATAAGCGTACTCCTTGTTTTGGGGGATGGCGGCCCGCGGGCCGCCGCAGATGAGCAGCGTGATGGGCCGATGATGCCGCCGCGTGGCGCGTTGCGCTGTTCCACGGGGCACAGCGTACGGACTATTCGATGAGGAACGTCGCGTCCCGTCAGGGGCGCAGGACGCGATCCGACACCCGATCCGACCGGCGCGCATCCGGGCGGAAGCAGATGTCGCGGCGTCCGAACCAGCGGATGCGATTGCGTTGCACGAGGTTGTAGATCGCGTCGCCGACAACGTTCGGCACGATGCGGCCGATCTGCCCCAGCCAGCGCCATGGCGCGGGCATCGTGCGGGCGGCCGCAAGGGTTCCAGCCCAGCGCAGATGCGGCACGCCGTCGACGAGCACCATGAAGGTATCGAAGCGTTCGGCGTCGAGCCCATAGTGGCGATAGAGCGCCTGCGGGATCGGCTCCTGAACGGCAGCGAAGCGGCTCCGGCCGTCGGGGTCGCGCGCAAGCATCCATTCGACACCCCGCGAACAGAGCACGCAGTGGCCATCGAAGATGATCAGCGGCGCAGTGTCGTCGAAGTGAGGCACGGCGGGATCGGCGCGGTAGCTGTGACGCTCTCCTCCGTCGCTCACGCTTTCGCCCTCCCCTACCCTCAGCTCCGAAGACCCGGCGCTTCCTGCCCGGTGCGTTCCACGTATTCCGTATAGCCGCCGCCGTACTGGTGCACGCCCTCCGGCGTCAGCTCCAGGACGCGGTTCGACAGCGCGGCCAGGAAATGCCGGTCGTGCGAGACGAACAGCATCGCGCCCTCGTATTCGGCCAGCGCCTTGATCAGCATCTCCTTGGTCATGAGATCGAGATGGTTGGTCGGCTCGTCGAGCACAAGGAAGTTCGGCGGATCGAACAGCATCTGCGCCATGACGAGGCGCGCCTTCTCGCCGCCCGACAGCACGCGGCATTTCTTCTCCACGTCGTCGCCCGAGAAGCCGAAGCAGCCCGCGAGCGTGCGCAGCGAGCCCTGTCCGGCCTGCGGGAAAGCATGCTCGAGCGACTCAAAAACCGTGAGATCGCCGTCCAAGAGATCCATGGCGTGCTGGGCGAAGTAGCCCATCTTCACGCTCGGACCGATGGCGACCGAACCCGAGTCCGGCTCCGCCGCGCCCGCGACCAGCTTCAAGAGCGTGGATTTGCCCGCGCCGTTGACGCCCATCACGCACCAGCGCTCGCGCCGGCGCACCTGGAAGTCGAGCCCGTCGTAGATGCTGCGGCTGCCGTAGCGCTTGTGCACGCCCTTGAGCGTCGCCACGTCCTCGCCGGAGCGGGGTGCGGGCGGGAACTCGAACAGAACCGATTGACGGCGCTTCGGCGGCTCGACGCGCTCGATCTTCTCCAGCGTCTTGACGCGGCTCTGCACCTGGGCCGCGTGGGAGGCGCGCGCCTTGAAGCGCTCGATGAAGCGCAGCTCTTTCGCCAGCATCGCCTGCTGGCGGTCGAACTGCGCCTGCTGCTGCTTTTCCTTTTGTGCGCGCTGCTGCTCGTAGAACTCGTAATTGCCCGAGTAGGTCGTGAGCGTGCCGCCGTCGATCTCGACGATCTTGGTGACGATGCGGTTCATGAACTCGCGGTCGTGCGAGGTCATCATCAGGGCGCCCTCGTAGCCCTTGAGAAACTCCTCGAGCCAGATCAGGCTTTCGATGTCCAAGTGGTTCGAGGGCTCGTCGAGCAGCATGGCGTCGGGGCGCATCAAGAGGATGCGGGCGAGCGCAACGCGCATCTTCCAGCCGCCGGAGAGCTTGCCGACGTCGCCGTCCATCATCTCCTGCGTGAAGGAGAGCCCGTCGAGGACCTCGCGCGCGCGGCCTTCGAGCGCGTATCCGCCGAGTTCCTCGAAACGGCTCTGGACCTCGCCGTAGCGCTCGACGAGCGCTTCCATCTCGTCGGCGCGGTCGGGGTCGGCCATCGCGGCCTCGATGCCGGCAAGCTCGGCCGCCAGCTCGCTCACCGGACCCGCCCCGTCCATGACCTCGGCGACGGCGCTTTTCCCGGCCATCTCGCCGACGTCCTGGCTGAAGTAGCCGATCGTGACGCCGCGATCGACGGCGACCTGCCCCTCGTCGGCCTGCTCCTGGCCGGTGACGAGGCGGAACAGCGTGGTCTTACCGGCGCCGTTGGGTCCGACGAGGCCGACCTTCTCGCCGCGCAGCAACGCCGCCGAGGCTTCGATGAACAGGATCTGGTGGCCGTTGTGCTTCGAAATGTTGTCGAGATGAATCATGGGGCGCATTTACGTGGGCACGAGGCGCCGCGGCAAGGGGCCAAGGCGCGCACCCTGCCCCGCCGCTCACCGCTCGGCGATATGCGTAAAGAAAGCGACGAGCGCGTCGAGCTCGGCATCGGAGATTTGATCCCGTCCGAAGCCCGGCATCTGCTGGGCGCGCCAGGTGCGGACGGATTTCGGATCGCGGATCAGGGCTTTCAGGCCGACGGGCGTCATATATTCGGTCACGTTCATCGGCTGGCCGAGATCGGGGCCGACGTCGCCCTCGCCCGCTCCGTTCAGGCGATGGCAGGCCAGGCAATTGCGGATGAAGCTGGCTTGTCCGAGGTGCTCGACCGCATTGACCGGCAGCGCGGGGTCGACGGCCAGTTGCGGCCAGCGATCCACCGGCGCAGCGACGCCCGTTAGGGCGACGAGCGCATAGGGCCAGTGCTCATTCGCGATGTTGGAGCGTTCCGGGTTTTCCCACACGAGATAGAACGGCCCGCCGGTGACGTCCTTGCCCGGCAGATGGAGCCATGGCGCAGCGGGATCCTCGATGGCGATCCACGCGACGGACCCGCCGGCCGCCGCACCCCGCACTTTTTCGGCGGGGATCTGAGCGACGAAGCCGTCGCTCGCGCGGGCTTCGAGGGTTTCCACGCCATCAAGCGTATCGGCGCCGATCAGATCGAGCAAAGGCACGGCCCGATAGGTCATCTCCCGTCGGTAGGAGAGATCATTCGGGATGGCCAGCGATCGGGCGTCCGGCCGCGCGAGCAGGTCTTGCGCGTGAAACCGGCGGATGTTTTCGCCGAAGGTCAGCGTGAGGGTGCGCTCGGCGGCCCATGCCGACGGCGCGAGCGCGAGCGTCATCATCAGAAGAAGCACCCGACCGATCTGCATTTGCGCGTCCTCGTTATCGTGGTCGGCTGCGTTTTCAGTCGCTGTCCCGGCAGGGCACTTCGATCGAGCGGCCAAGGGTCGGCATGAACCTCGCGCACTTCTCCGGGAGCGAGTCGCTGGCCGGGCGCGTGCCGAGGATCAACGTCACGCGTCGTTCCTTGCGCTCGCGCAGGAGACGGAGCCGTACGCTCGTGCCCGGTGCGTTGCCGGAGATGACGTCAACGAACGCCTCGATGCCGTCGACTTCGGACCCGTCGACCGAGACGATGATGTCGCCGGCCGCCACGCCGGCCTCGAGAGCCGGGCCGTCCTCGAACAGCGTGACGACGAACACGCCGCGCGGCGCTTCCCAGCCCAGCGTTTCGGCTTCGGCCTGTTCGAGATCGCGGACTTCGAGGCCGACGTAGCCCTTCTCTCCGGCCAGGGACGAGGCGGGCATAAGGGATGCCAACGCCGCGAACAGGCCTGTCGCGAACAGGGCCGCCGCGAGCCCGAACCGCACGCAGGGCGACCGCCTCGGCCAATGCCGGATCGTGGACTGATGATGCACCGGCCGTCCCGCGTGGTGGCTTGAATGGCCGTCAGGTTAGCTCAGTGAGGCGAGGTTCCTCAAGGCCGCGCGGAATTCTGGGCTCAGGCCCCGAGGTTCACGTAAACACGACGGCCGGAGCAGGTGCCGCCCCGGCCGTCTCGCATGATCGCCGCATGGCGCTGCCAGGGCGTGATCCCTTCTCTATTTTTGCTCGGGCGCTTCCGGCGTCTGCCCGCCCTCGCTCTCGCCCGGCTTGCTGGCGTGCTGCTGGACGACACCTTTCTTGCAGCCTTCGTCGAACTCGTCTTTCGTCACCCTACCGTCGCTGTTCGCGTCGACCATGTCGAAATTCGCGACCACGGGCGCGGCCTGCTCGGCAGTCAGGTGATCGGCGCCTTCGGCCGCGTTCGACCAGGCCTCGTCGCACTGGGCGGCATCGAGGATCGCACCCGGACGGCCGGACGGATCGCCGCCCTCGGGCTTTTCGGGAACCGGCGCGCCGGCACCCGCAAGCGCTTGCGAACAGGTCAGGGCAGCGATGGCGATCGAAGCGAGCAGCGTTTTCATCAGGGCGTTCCTTGTTGTTGTTTTGCTGACGCTAGCTGGAAGGTCTCGGATGCGCGCTTCGTTCCGCGCAAACGCCGCGATGCGCGAGAATGGGAATTATTCGCGCGGAGGCCGGGAAAATCGCATCGGCGGACGGTGCGGAGGAGGACTTTCTGCGGATGAGCGAGCCTCGCAGTTCGGCGCGCCTTCGGCGCGGGCGACGACGACACACGGGCTGACGCCTCCAAAGCCGCCTCGTTGGTGTAAGATTACCTCGCCGGCGAGGCGCTCTCCTGCCCGCGCCCTCCCTCGCCGATCAGCCCTCCTGCATATCCGGCGGGGTTGCTTCGTCCTTGAGCGTCGCCAGCGCTTCGTCGAGCGTCAGCACGGTCTGGGCCTGCGAGCCTAAGCGGCGAATCGAGACCTTGCGCTCCTCCGCCTCGCGCTTGCCGACGACGACGATCACCGGGACCTTGGCGAGCGAGTGCTCGCGGACCTTGTAGTTGATCTTCTCGTTCCTGAGATCGCTCTCCACGCGCAGGCCCGCGGCGCGCAACTGCTCCACCACGTCCAGCGCGTACTCGTTCGCATCCGACACGATCGGCGCGACGACGACCTGAAGCGGGGCGAGCCAGAGCGGGAAGTGGCCGGCGAAATTCTCGATCAGGATGCCCGTGAAGCGTTCCAGCGAGCCGAACATCGCGCGATGGATCATCACCGGCGTCTTCTTCTCCGAGTTCTCGTCGATGTAGAACGCACCGAGGCGGCCCGCGAGGTTGAAGTCCACCTGCGTGGTGCCGCACTGCCATTCGCGGCCGATGGCGTCGCGCAGCACGTATTCGAGCTTCGGCCCGTAGAACGCGCCCTCGCCCGGCTGCAGCGCTGTCTTCACGCGGCCGTTAGACGCGCGTTTCACTTCCTCAAGCACGTCGGACAGTGCGGCTTCCGCCTTGTCCCACAGCTCATCCGAGCCGACGCGCTTTTCGGGCCGCGTCGAGAGCTTGATGAAAATGTCCTCGAAGCCGAAGTCCTTGTAGATCGCGAGCATGAGATCGTTGATCTTGAGGCACTCGTCCTTGATCTGGTCCTCGGTGCAGAAGATGTGCGCGTCGTCCTGCGTGAAGTGGCGCACGCGCAGAAGCCCGTGCAGCGCGCCGGACGGCTCGTAGCGGTGGACTTTTCCGAACTCGGCGATCTTGAGCGGCAGGTCGCGGTAGCTTTTGAGGCCGTGCTTGTAGATCTGCACGTGGCCGGGGCAGTTCATCGGCTTGCAGCAGAACACGCGCTCGTCGGGGAGCGTGGTCGTGAACATGTTCTCGCCGTAGTTCTCCCAGTGGCCGGAGAGCTCCCAGAAGTGCTTCTCCATCATGTCGGGAGAGTTCACTTCCGTGTAGCCGGCGCGCTGCTGGGCGCGGCGCATGTAGCCGATCAGGGTCTGGAACAGCGTCCAGCCCTTCGGATGCCAGAAGACGGAGCCCGGCGCTTCCTCCTGGAAGTGGAACAGGTCCATCTCGCGCCCGAGCCGGCGATGGTCGCGCTTCTCGGCCTCTTCGAGCTGATGCAGGTAGGCCTTGAGTTCGTCCTCGGTCGCCCAGGCCGTACCGTAAATGCGCTGAAGCTGCGGCTTCGTGCTATCGCCGCGCCAGTAGGCACCTGCGAACTTCATCAGCTTGAAGGCTTTGCCGATCTGGCCCGTCGACGTCATGTGCGGGCCACGGCAGAGGTCGAGCCATTCGCCCTGCTTGTAGATCTTGAGATCCTCGCCCTCGGGAATCGCGTCCACGAGCTCGATCTTGAACAGCTCGCCCTTGTCGCGGAAGAAGCGCTTGGCCTCGTCGCGGCTCCAGAACTCCTTCGTGAAGGGTGCGTTCTTCTGGATGATCTCGCCCATCTTCTTTTCGATCTTCGGGATGTCTTCCGGCTCGAACGGCTCGGCCTTGGCGAAGTCGTAGAAGAAGCCGTTGTCGATCACGGGGCCGATCGTCACCTGCGTGCCGGGCCACAGCGCCTGCACGGCCTCGGCCATGACGTGGGCCGCGTCGTGGCGGATCAGCTCCAGCGCCTCGGGATCGGTGCGCGCTACGAACTTGATCTCGGCGTCTTGCTTGATCGGGTCGGCGAGGTCGGAGAGCGCCCCGTTGAGGGTCATCGCAACCGTGCGCTTGGCAAGCGAGGGCGAGATCGACTTTGCGATCTCGAGTCCCGTCGTTCCTGCGGCGACTTGGCGGCTCTTGCCGTCGGGGAACGTGATCGTGACTTGGGACGATTTTTCGTCGGATTGGACATCCGGCATAGGTTCGGCTCCTCTCACTCGCGGCCTACCGATCCGCGTAAGATTATGGAGCCGCTTCCATCCTCGGAAACGGGCCGCAAGTCAAGCGGGGGCCTTTATTCGGCGCCGAGCTTGGCAAGACCGGATTTGCTGTCCGTGTAGGCCGGATCGATGGCGAGCGCGGCGCGGAAGTCGCGGATCGCGGCATCGCGGTTGCCGAGTGCGGCATGGATGTGCGCGCGCGTGTCCCAGGCGTAGGCTTCCTTCGCGAGCAGGCGCACGGCGGCATCCGCATCGGGCAGCGCCTCGCGGGCGCGGCCCAGGCGGTAATAGGTCCAGGCGCGATTGTTCAGCGCTTCTCCGTTGCGCGCGTCGCGGCGAATGGCTTCGGAGTAATCCGCAATCGCCGCGTGCCAATTCTGCTTCTTGTACTGGACGGTGCCGCGCAGGGCGTAGGCAGCCGGCGTCGGCGCCGTCGCGATTGCCGCCGTCATGCTCGCGAGCGCGCGATCGAAATCGCCGCGGTCGCGTAGCGCCTTGCCTTGGCGCAGATGGAATTCCGCAAGCTCGGCGCCCTGCGCCAGGCCGCTGTCGATCAGGAGCTGACAGCCTTCCACCGCCTTGGTCGGATCTCCGCCTTCGCAATCGCGCCACGCATTCGGGAGCATCTTTCTCGCCGACAACACGGCGGACGGATCGGGCGCGTGCGCCGGCTTGAACACGAGCGTTCCGCCGGGACGTGCGGCGGCGCTCTCCGTCGATGCCGGGGCGGCGGCGAGATCGACGTCCGGCACGGGAAGTGCGATCGCGGCTTCGACGGGCGCATCGACAGACGGCGCGGGCGACGGATCGGAGCGCGGCAGGACGAGCCACGCCAACGCGCCGATCATCAGCGCTGCAGCCGCCGTGCCGGCCGCGTGCTTCGGAACAGGGCGCGGACGCGGGAGCCGCCACGTGCGCCGGGCGGCGGGCTCGGTGCGCCCGACGGCCACACGATAGGTTGCGGGCGCCAGGCCATCGCGGGCCGTGCCGTCCGGCGTGACCGGCTGAAACGCGAGATGCAGCTTGCCTGCGACGGCCTCCCGCAGCGATTGGGACACGCAGAGGCCGCCAGGGGCCGCGAGATTGACGAGCGCGCGGACGGCAGCGAGGGTCTCTGCCGGGACTTCGCCCTCCCCTGCCGGAACCTCGGCGATGGCGATGCCGATCCTCACGTCCACGCGCTCGGCCAACGCGAGTGCCTTGTTGCGCGCGCGCAGCGTCTCCTGCATGTCGACGGCCGCGCGCATGACGGAGACGGCGCTTTGAAACGCCGCGATCATCGTGTCCTCGTCGCCCGCATTCAGCATCTCGCCGCCGCCATGGGCGACGACGTCGCGGACGACGGCGCGATAGGCGTCGAGACGGGCGGAGGCTGCGGGATCGTCGGCACGCTCGGACAACCGCGCGGCGCCGATGTCGGCCATCAGGACGGCTCTGATCTTGCGCTTCACGAGGAGCGTCCTCGAAAGGGGCGTCGGGGCCGCCGGCCGGCCCGGCGGCTCGCATCGGTTCATTCTAGGTCGTTTCATCCTAGCATGAGCCGCAGCCGACGCCCTCGCGCAAGGCGCGGATAGCGCTAAGATCTGTCGTCGGACGGCGCGGCCCTCAGCTTGCGGCTCCAGCGGCCGTAGCGCCAGGGTGCGAAGGGGTGACGCTCGGCCTGAATGTCGGGGACGGGATCGTAGCCCGAGCTGCCCCAGGGGTGGCAGCGCGAGAGCCGGGACGCGGTGAGCCACAGGCCCCGCCAGGCGCCGTTCTTCTCGATGGCGTCGAGCGCGTACTCCGAGCAGGTCGGCAGATGACGGCATTCGAGGCCCATCAGCGGCTTCAGCGTCCAGCGATAGGCATGAATGGGGGCCTGGAGGACCCGCTTCGTCCAGCTCATGTCCGCCCCGACCTCGTTTGCTTTGCGCCCGCCTCAGGCCTCGACGCCGGACTTCGACACGGCCTGGCCGCGCTCGCCGTTGGCCTTCGCCCTGGCCTCGTCCAGCGCCCGCTCGACCGCCTCGAACACGAGCAGCGTGGAGGCGTGGCGGTGGGGGTAGTCCTTGACGGGCTCCAGCAGGCCGAGGTCGGCCCAGCGGCCCTCCGGCCGGGGACCGCCCTCCTTGAGCATCCGGCGCATGGCGGCGGCCACGGCGCGGAACTCGGCCTCGCCCGTGCCCACGATCTCGCGCCCGACGATGGCGGCGGAGGCCTGGCCCAGCAGGCAGGCCTTGACCGATTGGCCGAAGTCCGCGATGCGGTCGCCGTCGAGCTTGATCTCGACCTCGACGGTCGACCCGCAGAGCTTGGAGTGGGCGCGCGCCGCGGCATCCGCATGGTCGAGCGCAACGGCGCGCGGCATGGCGGCCGCCAGCTCGAAAATCCTCTGGTTGTAGATGTCGTCGAGATCCGCCATGGGTTTTCCGCCAGATGCCTTTTTCGTGTCGCGTGACCGGAGGCATAGGGCTCCCGGCCGTCTTGGTCTATACAGGCCGTCAATCATATAAGCCGTCTCGGACGGTCCTTCGAGTTGCATCGGAACCCTCATGACCGACACATCCTCCGATTCTGGCTCCGATCCTGGCTCCGATCCCGGCTCCGATCCTGGCTCCGGGCCCAGCGCATCCCCCGCCGACGTCGAGCAGGGCACCCGCTTTTTGCCGAAGCTCGACAGCGAGGGCCTGATCGGCGCCGTCGTCACGGACTACGACACCGGTACGGTCCTGATGTTCGCGTGGATGAACGAAGAGGCGCTGAAGCGCACGTTCGAGACCGGGACCGTGCATTTCTGGAGCCGCTCGCGGCGGCGCCTTTGGAAAAAGGGCGAGGAGAGCGGGAACACGCTTGGCGTGCGTGAAGCCCGCATCGATTGCGATCAGGACATGCTTTGGATCCGTGCCGACGTCGCGGGAGCGGGTGTCGCATGTCACACGGGCGCGCACTCCTGCTTCTACCGGACGATCTCGGCCGGGGCCGACGGGGCGCTCGTTCTTACGCGCGACGAGATCTGACGCCCTCACCACGTTCTTACCAGAATGAAACAAATCGCGGCCGCGGTGCGTTTAATCCCACATCGACACCTCGCCCGCGCTGCGTCGCAGCAACAAGGATTTAACCCCGTCTCGCCCCTTGGTAGGGGGCCTTTAATCCGCATCTGCTAGGCTCCACCTATGATGGAGGGAGCTTCCGTCGCCTTCCGCGGCGGATCCCAGGGAGACATCATCGCTGGCCTCGCCCTCTGGGGGATGGGCCGGAGGAATGGAGGCCCCATGCCCGCGAACGGTGCCGGCAACGTCAAGATCGGTCTCGCGCTCGGCGGTGGCGCGGCCCGCGGCTGGGCCCACATCGGCGTGCTGCGCGCGCTGAAAAAGGCGGGCATTCAGCCCGACATCATCGCGGGCACCTCGATCGGCGCCGTGGTCGGAGCCTGCGACGTCGCGGGACACCTCGACGAGCTTGAAACGTTTGCGCGGGAGCTCACGCGCCGGCGCGTGCTCGGCTATCTCGATTTCAACCTCTCCGGCACCGGCCTCATCACCGGCCATCGCCTCGGAGAGCGCCTTGCCAAGCATCTCGGCGACACGCGCATCGAAGACCTGCCGCGCAGCTTCACCGCTGTCGCGACAGAGATCGGCACCGGCCACGAGGTGTGGCTGTCGCGCGGGAGCGTGGTCGAAGCCGTGCGCGCCTCCTATGCGCTTCCGGGCGTGTTTCGCCCCGTGAAGGTCGACGGCCGCTGGCTGTTCGACGGCGCGCTCGTCAATCCCATCCCCGTCTCGGTCTGCCGCGCACACGGCGCGCGCTATGTGATCGCGGTCAACCTCAACATCGACATCTCGAACCGCGGCACGATCTCCAACATCAGCCCGATGCCGCAGTCGGACGGCGAGATGGAAGCCGTCCCGCCTGTCACCGGCAACAACGGCATCGCCGTGCGCCGCCTGCTTCAGCGGCAGATCCTGGGCCGCGGCGACGATACGCCGGGGATCACGACGGTGATGGTGGATGCGTTCAACATCGTCCAGGATCGCATCGCGCGCTCGCGGCTTGCCGGCGATCCGCCGGACGCGATGATCAGCCCGCGGCTGCACGGCATCGGCCTTTTCGATTTCTATAAAGCCGAAGAGCTGATCGCGCGCGGCGAAGCGGCGGCTCAGCGTACGATCGACGATCTCGCGCGCGAACTCGAAACGCGCCGTGCGCTCGAAAGCGGGACGGCCATTCCCGCGCATTGACGTTTCTCGGGGGCCGGCCCGGTTTTTTAACCCGGAAATGAAAAACGGCGCGCTCCGCAAGCGCGCCGTTTCCTGTTTCTCCGATGGCGAGGGCGTATCGTCAGCCGGTCGCCAGATAATTGCGCATGGCGGAGACTTCCATCTCAACCTCGGCCACGTGATGGCGCACCACGTCGCCGATCGAAATGATGCCGACCAGCGCCTCGTCCTCGATGACGGGCAGATGCCGGAAGCGGCCTTTCGTCATCATCTCCATCAGCTCGTCGAGCTCGCTCGTTTCTCCGCATGCGATGACGTTGCGGGTCATGACGTCCGACACAACCATGCTCAGCGCCGCCGCGCCGTGCTCCGAGATCGCGCGGATGATGTCGCGCTCGGAAATGATACCGGCAACGTGGCCGTTGTCGCCGACGACAACCACGGCGCCGATCTTCTTCGGGCCGAGCTTCTTGGCGACATCCAGCAATGTGGCGTTCGGTCTTACCGTCGTGACCGCGCGTCCTTTCGCCTTCAGTATCGATGCAACGTTCATAGACGTTTCCTCCCGCTCGCTGTCGATCACTACGCGTTGCCGTGGACGTTCTCCTCCCGCCCTCACTCACACGTACCGATTGCCACGAGCGTTTTTGTCCTCGGGTCTTTCGTTGGCCGAGCCACAGGCGTGGTTCGACAAAATCAAGAGTGAGGCAAACTTGCGAACCGCGCAAGAGTTTCAATCTACGTTGCGTTGCGGTTCTTCTGCGAGGTGGGAAACATTGTCGAAAAGACCATAAGTAAATATCCCTATCGCATAGCCGCCGAGATGCGCTTCCCAAGCAATTCCCGCCGAATTTTGTGCAGCGCCAAATCCGATGATCGTCAGAACATTTACGAGCACCAGAATTGCACTGGTGACGAGGACCCGACGGTCGGTCAGCGTCTCGCCGAGCGTCATCAGCGGGATCGACCGCGGCGCTTCGCGCAAACGCCGGAACCCCCCGTTATTCATAGCGGGAAACAGAATACGGAGCGTCCCGCCGAGCAGCCCGGATATGGCGCCGGACGCACCGACCATCGGCGTGATCTGGCCTTCGTTGGCGAGGTAAAACGCCAACGCTCCGCCGAGCCCGGAAAGGAAGAAGAACGCGAGAAAACGGAGCGTGCCGGTGCGGGCCGCTATTGCACCGCCGAAGGCGAGAAGCCACGCGGAATTGAGCGCGAGGTGCACCCAGTCGCCGTGGACGAGCATGTGGGTAAAGGGCGACGTGAGCCTCGCCAGCTCGCCTCCCGGCAGCTCCTCGCCGAGCGGTCCGTAGCGGCCGGGAATGAAGGCTGCGGCCAGCACGAACCATAAATCGCCGTCGGGCGTGAGAGCGCTGCGGCCAAGGTGAACCAGCACCAGGACGGCCAAAACGCCAACGACACAATTCGGGACATTGAATACGGGCTCATGCGTCGCGTCCGTCGGGGTCACGCAGGTCTCCTCGGTCAACGGGGGCATCGGTTCCCCCTTGCGGGCGGGGCGTCGGCTCCATGAGCCTCCATCGGCCGGCCCCTCGCCGCCCTGACCGGCCCTCCCTCGTGCATATGGCACGGAAGCTGCTTTTGTCGACCGTATCGGCCGTTTTCGGGACGCTTCCGCCCCCGCCAGCCGAATTTCAAGAGCATCCGCTCTTGCAGCACGGGCCGCAGACCTCTGCGGCGCCGGAGGAGTGTTGCGTGCAAACGGTCGCCCAGATTCAACATCGCGCCGCCCAGGCTCTTTACGCTTATTGGAACGGCGTCAGAGCCGGCCGGCGGGCGCCGCGGCGGCTCGAAATCCAGCCGGCGCAGCTCGGCGGGCTCCTGGTCGACACGTTCATTCTGGAGCGCACGGACCGCTCGACCTTCCTGTTCCGCCTCGCGGGCACGCGGGTCTCGGCCTGGCTCGGCGCCGATCTCAGGACCCGCAACTTCCTTTCCTGCTGGGGGGAAGCGGATCGGGCCATGCTCGAACGCCACCTGTCGGCGATCTCGGAACTCGGGCGCGTCGGGCTGTTCAAGGGCGAGGGCTACCTTTCCGGCGGCGCGGCGCCAGGGAGACCCGCCGCAGCCGCGGCGCCGTTCGAATTGATCGTGCTGCCGCTCATGCATACCGGGCAAGCGATCGATCGCCTGCTGTGTCTCCTGGTTCCGCTCGAGGGCACGGACATCGACGGACAGCGCACGGTCCACGGGCTCAAGCTTCTGGCGGCGGAAGAGATCTGGCCGGACGGGGTTTCGCGCGACCCGTTCGCGCTCGCCGACCCTCCGCCTTCACTGCATCCGAACGTCCGCATGGCCCGCATCGTCCGCCAGGGTCGGCGGCAGTTTCGCGTCTATCAGGGCGGGCGCGTCTCCGAGGCCCCGCAGGCGGAGGCCGATCGGCCCTAAACGCTGCGCACGCAACGGCCCGCCTCGGCACGCGCGGCGCTCTCGCCCCTGCGGGATGGCCGCCCGTGTGACTTTGATCCAGCGGTTAGGCGTTCCTTAAACCTGTTGTCTCATTCTAGGACTCCCTATGCGCAGAAACGGCTCCTATGCCGTTTTGGTGATGGGGGGTTGCAGCCACAGGTACCACCCGGAACCCGATCATGTCCGCCAGTCCAGCCAGCCACGTCCGTCCCTCGATCCGGCTCGACACGAGGATCGTGCCCGACCGCCGGCGCCACAAGCGCTTTCATCTCGCGCTGCTCGGCCGCTTCATGCGCGCCAACAAGCAGGAGTTTCCTTGCAGGCTCAACGATATCTCGGTGGGTGGTGCCGCTGTGATGTCGCCCGTCGAGGTTGAGATGGGCGAGCGCATCGTCGCCTACTTCGACGAGATCGGCGGGCTCGAGGGCGAAGTGGCGCGCGTCTTCGACGGTGGCTTCGGCATGCGCTTCCGCGTCAGCCAGCACAAGCGCGAGAAGCTCGCGGCCCAGATCACGTGGCTCGTCAACAAGCAGGAGCTCGGCGACAACTTCGGCCGCAAGCACCAACGTTTCGAAGTGGTCAACAAAACGTCAACGTTGAAGCTCGCCGACGGCTCGTCCGCCGATTGCCGCGTGCTCGACGTTTCGCTTTCCGGCGCCTCCATCGGAACGGAGGCGCGCCCGCCCGTCGGAGATGTGGTGATGCTCGGGAAACTGCGGTGCAAGGTCATGCGTTACCACGACCGCGGGATCGGCGTGCGGTTCCTCGACATCCCGGATCCGGAAGCATTGCGGCGGTATTTCGGCTGAGCGGAACACCCGGCATGTCAGGTCGCATGTCCGTTCATGGGCGTCAGTTTAGCTCAAATTTTGCTCGATTTCTGGCGGCGTACTTCAGGGGACCGCGAAACTTCAAGGGTACTGTGGTCGGCGTGACAGGGAAGTAGGGGTAACGCGTATGAAGCGTCTTTTCATGTGCATCGCGGTTTTCGCCGCCATCGCTGGGCCGGCCGGTGCCATGCCGGAAATCGTCCCGCCCGAGAGCAACACCAGCAGCTCACCGTTCATGCGGGTCTACGGTCCCGCGCAGCCACCCTACGGTTTCGTCCGCTTCTGCGAGCGCAACCCGGACGCGTGCCGGGCGCGCCATATCGAGGACATCCGCTTCCAGCCGACGCCCGAGCGCCTGAGCGAGCTCGACGAGGTCAATCGCTGGGTCAACCATGCGATCGCACCGGCGACGGACATGGAGATCTACGGCGTCAGCGAGTTCTGGACCTTTCCCGTCGACCGCGGCGACTGCGAGGACTACGCGCTCCTCAAGCAAAAGATCCTGATCCAGCGCGGCTGGCCGAAGAGCTCGCTCCTGCTCACGGTGGTCCGTGACGAGAAGGGCGAAGGCCATGCGGTGCTGACCGCGCGCACCTCGCAGGGCGACTTCGTGCTCGACAACAAGATCGACGACGTGCGCCTCTGGAATGCGTCGGGCTACTACTTCCTCATGCGTCAATCGTATCTCGATCCGCGCGTCTGGGTGTCGCTCGACGTCAACGACCGCACGGCGCCGGACGCCATCGCCGGCGTGCAGGACGGCCGCTAGACCGCCCGACTGCGTGCCGAACGACCAAAGTTTTTCACGGCCCTTGTCTTGACCTACCCCCGAGCCCGGTGACCCTGCCCTTGTCCCCCCAACCGGGCTCCCCCTTGAGCCGGACGCGATTCTCCCTCGTGTCCGGCTCTATTTTTTTGTTTCGTACACAAGCTGTGAGACGTGTCGGATAAAGGGGCGGAATGCCGGTTGACGGCCGGCGCAGTCCATGCGGCATGGCTCTGCCGCTCTTTTGCTTGCATGGCTCCGCCGCTCTTTTGCTTGCATGGCTCCGCCTCTCTTTTGCTTGCATGGCTCCGCCATGACCGCCGGGTCGCGTCCAAGCGGAGCTTGGCTTCGCCAAGACGCTCCCGGGCGCTGCCGCGCCTTTCTTTTGAGAGGCGACGTGCACTACGGCGCCGGGCGGAAACCGGCCTTGTAGCGCTTCCAGTTGGCAACGTAGCGGCCCGCGCCCTGGCCGAAGCGGGCGACGTCCTCGTCTGTAAGCTCGCGCACGATCTTGCCGGGCGATCCGAGCACCATCGAGCGCGGCGGGATCACCTTGCCCTCGGGGATCAGCGTGTTGGCGCCGATCAGGCATTCCTCGCCGATCTTCGCGCCATTGAGGACGATCGAGCCGATGCCGATCAGGCTGCCACGGCCGATGGTGCAGCCGTGCAGCATCACCATGTGGCCGACGGTGCAGTCCTCGGCGATGTCGAGGGGATAGCCGGGGTCGGTGTGGAGCACGCAGCCGTCCTGCACGTTCGAGCGCGCGCCAATGCGGATCAGCTCGTTGTCGCCGCGCAGCACCGCGCCGAACCAGACGCTCGCATCGGTCTCCAGGCGGACCTTGCCGAGCACGACGGCATTGGGCGCGACCCAGAAGTTGCCGTCGGCGGGCGTTTCGACGCGTGCGTCGTCGAGGTCGTAAAGTGCCATCCCTCCGCTGCCTCTCAAGCCTCTTCGAGATCCATCTCGAGGATGGCCATCTGGAACTGATAGGAGACCTCGCCCTCCTCCTCCTCGCGGAACAGCACGGCCACGAAATCGTCGCCGATATAGACCTCGGCGCTATCGTCCTTCTTGGGACGCGCGCGCACCGACAGGCTCTTCGTTCCGAACGTCTTCCTGAGATACGCCTCGACCTTGGCCAGCTCGTCCTTCTTCACTCTGTCGTCCTCCAGTGTCGTATTATGGGTTAGAGCATTGCGTAATCGTCGGGCCCGATCCCGGGATCGGATTCGAACGTCTGGTCCATCGTGCGTCCGGGCTCCGCGGCACCCGCAGGCCCCACCACGCGTGCCGGCACGCCGGCAACCGTCACGTGCGGGGGCACATCCGTGAGCACGACCGAGCCCGCAGCGATGCGCGAGCTGTTCCCCACGTGAATGTTGCCGAGCACCTTGGCGCCGGCACCGATCAGCACGCAGGAGCCGATCTTCGGGTGGCGATCGCCCGTCTGCTTGCCGCTGCCGCCGAGCGTGACCGCGTGCAGGAACGAGCAGTTGTCTCCCACGGTCGCCGTCTCGCCGATCACGATGCCGGTCGCGTGGTCCAGCATCAGGCCCTTGCCGATACGGGCCGCAGGATGGATATCGACCGAGAACATGCGCGACGACTGGCTTTGCATGTAGAGCGCGAAGTCGTGCCGACCCTGACGCCAAAGCTCGTGCGCGAAGCGATGCGTCACGAGCGCGTGGAACCCCTTGAAGTAGAGGAACGGATCGAGATAGCGCGTCGTCGCGGGATCGCGCTCGATGACGGCTGCGAGATCGGCGCGAAAGGCGCGGCCGAGCTCGGGCTGGGACGCGAACACGTCCCTGAAGGTGTGCACGATGAGGCCCGCATCGACATCCGCATGGCCGAGGCGCTGCGCGATGCGATGGCAGATCGCATCCTCCAGGTTCTCGTGGCTCACGATGGTGGCGTAGATGAAGCCCGTCAGCGCGGGCTCCGCAGCCATGGCGGCTTCCGCTTCGCTCCGAAGCGCCAGCCAGATCGGATCGTCGCCGCTGCGGCGGGGAGCCGTGCGCCGCTCGCCCTTGCCGGTCGGCACCGATTGCTTGGCACTGTTCATGTCCACTGTCCTTCGTCCGCCGAGGCCCGAGCGGGGTGCTGCGCCCTCGTCTCCGGCGCGCGGGCGCCTCATCTGCCTCGGCTATTCCGCGGAATATAGGACCGATCCGGTCCTCGCGTCAGGCCGGTCTCGCGATTTCATGGCTAGGGCCTATCGGCCGAGCCGGGCCCCGTCAACCTTTAGCGCCTTGTCCCGGCCCACACTTTAGACTTGGCGCCGCGTTGCGCCGGCGCGTTGCGGAGGGCACATTCGGGGCCCATCGAAGAGGACAAGCCTACATGACCGATACGCCCGCCGCGCCGCCCGATCTGAAGCTCGAAATCGAAGGCCCCCTTGCCTGGATCGTCGCGGACAACCCCGGCCGGATGAATGCCTTCACGGCCGACATGTGGGCCAAGTTGCCTCGACACATAGAGGCGGCGGAGGCGGACCCATCCGTGCGGGTCGTCATCCTGCGCGGAGCGGGGACGCGCGCGTTCTCGGCAGGGGCGGACATCTCGGAATTCGAAAACGCCCGCACCGGGACGGCGGCTGCCGACTACGACCGCCTCAACCACGAGGCGTTCTCGGCCCTGCTCGGCGCGGGCAAGCCTATCATCGCGATGATCCACGGCTTCTGTCTCGGCGGCGGGCTCGGCATCGCGGCGTGCGCCGACCTCAGGCTCGCCGACCACCGCGCCCAGTTTGCGATCCCGGCCGCGAAGCTCGGGCTTGGCTACAACGCCCGCTGGGTGCAGCCGCTGCTCGCGCTCGCGGCACCCACTTTCGTCAAGGAGATGCTGTTCACCGGGCGGCGGATCTCGGGGGAGGAAGCGCTGAGGATCGGCGTGGTCAACACGCTGACCGACGCCGATACGCTCGAGATCGCGGTCCGCGCCCTCGCGGCCGAGATCGCGGGCAACGCGCCGCTCACGGTGCGCGCCGCCAAGCTCGCCATCGACGAACTGACCCGCCACCCGGAGCAGCCGGACCTCGCGAAACTCGATGCGGCGGTGCTCGCCTGCTTCGAGAGTGCGGACTATGCGGAAGGTCGCCGGGCGTTCCTCGAAAAGCGCAAACCCGCGTTCCAAGGGCGCTGAGGGGGTCCGCGACGCCGCCTGGACTCCGTCTCAGGACCGGGCCTCAAGCGCGCAAAATCATTCCTGATTTGCGGGTTGCGCATGGCCTGCATGCTGCGTCGCACGATCGTTTTCGCTTGGCAGGGAACGATCTTGCTCCGTACACTTTATGCTCCGGCGGGGTCCCTGCCCTGCCGGGCCGCCTAAGTCCCGGGCGGACCACACTCTGCGAACGGTGTGGGACACGTTCCGACCGACGTGGCCGACACCGAATGTCTGCGTGTTGACGAGCAGCCCCCCAACGCCGATCCGTCGGCAGGAGGTCGCGTATGGAACTCTCGATCCGACTGACGGTGCTTGCCGCACTCATGTCCTTCGGTTTCCTCGCTGCAATCGTGATCGGATTGGTCTGAGCACTCCCTGTCTCTCAGGCCACCGATCCCGACGCGGTTCCGCTCACCCGCATGGCACCCATGCGGGGCACGCAAAAAGGAAAGGCGCGAGACCCGAGGGTTTCGCGCCTTTTTTCATGACCGTCCGGCGTCGCCGCTACCTCTTCAGGTGATAGCCGAGGATGGCGAAGGCGAGCACGGCATATTCGGCGCGGACGCGGCCCCAGGGGATTTCCGACAGCAGCGGAAGCTGCGGACCCCACGTCCACAGCACGGCGGCGATCAGCGCAAACCCCAGCGCCCAGCTCAACGTCGCGCTCGACGGCGAGCCGACATCCTTCAGGATGACGGCGGCGATGATCCCGATCAGGAAGATCACGACCGCGGCGACCACCGCGAAGATGAACAGGCGGAATTCGCCGAACTTGATGTAGTTCATGAGCGCCGTCGTGCCGAACCAGCCGACGGCGATTTGCAGCAGCAGAAGAATGAGACGTCCGAGCATCGTGAGATCTCCCCCAGTTTCGAGCGCCGGCCTACCCCCCGCCTGCCGACATCGCGCACCCCAGGCGTCGACGTAAAGCCAGGGGTCCAAATCGCGTCCAGCAGGAGAATCGCGGATTCCGCCTTCGGACGCGCTGCAGCATGGCCGTCCGATGCTCGAAAATCAAGGATTTGCCGGGCTTGGATCTATTTCAGCTCGACACTTCTCCCGAGCGGAAATCCAAGTCAGACGATGCCGTGCTTTCTCAAAAGCGCCTGCTCGTCACCCGAAACCCAGCCGAAGACCTCCGGCTCTCCAGCCAGTTTCTGAACCAAGTAGTGCACGTCGAAATCTATCGCCCGTCCGGTTGATCCTGGCGGGCATAGGTTGCGGTCCGGGCCACGTGAGCCACGCCATGACGTTCGCCTATCTGTGAGAGGCGGATGTTGCGGATCCGCGTGTCCTTCGTTCCGATCGCCCGATCGTGGGCATAGCCCTGGGCCATGACTTGCGTGAATTGGTCATCGTTCTTTCCGGTCGTCACGCCACGTTCTTGGCTTCGGCGACGGCATCATAATTGAGGACCGGGGCGAGCCAGCGCTCGGCTTCCGAGACGCTCATGCCCTTGCGGCGTGCGTAGTCCTCGACCTGATCGCGCTCGACCTTGCCGACGCCGAAGTAATGGCTCTCGGGGTGTGCGAAGTAGATCCCCGACACGGACGAGCCGGGCCACATGGCGAAGCTCTCGGTGATCTCGATGCCCGTTTCCTCCTTCACGCGCATCAGGTCCCAGAGGGTGGCCTTCTCGGTGTGATCGGGCTGGGCGGGATAGCCCGGCGCCGGGCGGATGCCCTGATACTTCTCGAGGATCATGTCGTCGTTCGAGAGCGTCTCGTCCTTGGCGTAGCCCCACAGCTCGCGGCGGACGCGGGCGTGCATCGCCTCCGCAAACGCCTCCGCGAGGCGGTCGGCCAGCGCCTTGGCGATGATGCGGCTGTAGTCGTCGGTGGCCTTGATATGCTGGTTGATGGCCTCGTCCTCGCCGTGGCCCGCCGTGACGGCGAAGCCGCCCACGTAATCGGCAAGGCCGCTCTCCTTCGGCGCGACGAAATCCGAAAGCGCGGTGTGGGCGCGGTTGCGGGAGGGGTCGCGGGCGATCTGCTGGCGCAACGTGTGCAGCGTGGCGCGCCGTTCCTTCCGCGTCTCGTCGGTGTAGAGCTCGATGTCGTCGCCCACGCTGTTCGCCGGCCAGAAGCCGACGACGGCGTTGGCGGTGAACCACTTCTCGGCGACGATGCGGTCGAGCAGCTCACGCGCATCGGCAAAGAGCTTGCGCGCCTCGGTGCCGACCTTGTTGTCGTCGAGGATCGCAGGATAGCGGCCCGCCAGCTCCCAGGTCTGGAAGAAGGGCGTCCAGTCGATGTAAGGGACCAGGCTTCCGAGGTCGTAGCTCTTGAAGGTGCGCGTGCCGAGGAAGCTCGGCTTCGGCGGCGTGTACGCCGACCAGTCGATGTCGAACTTGTTGGCCCGTGCGGCACTGATGGGAATGCGCTGCTTCCTCGCCTCGTTGGCGAGATGCTTTTCGCGGACCTGGACGTACTCGGTCTTGATGTTCTCGATATAGGGCTTGCTCTCGGTCTCCGATAGCAGGTTGGAAACGACGCCGACGGCGCGGCTCGCGTCCAGCACGTAGATGGCCTGGCCACGCTCGTAGTTGGGGCTGATCTTGACGGCGGTATGGACGCGGCTCGTCGTGGCGCCGCCGATCAAGAGCGGCACCTCGAAGCCCTCGCGCTCCATCTCGGCCGCGACGAAGCACATCTCGTCGAGCGAGGGCGTGATCAGGCCCGAAAGGCCGATGATGTCCGCCTTCTCCTTCTTCGCCGTCTCCAGGATCTTGGCGGCCGGCACCATCACGCCGAGGTCGATCACCTCGTAGTTGTTGCACTGGAGCACGACGCCGACGATGTTCTTGCCGATGTCGTGCACGTCGCCCTTCACGGTCGCCATCACGACCTTGCCGGCGGCCGGCATCTGGTCGACGCCGGAGAGGCGCTTCTCCTCCTCAAGGTAGGGTTGCAGATAGGCGACCGCCTGCTTCATCACGCGCGCCGACTTCACGACCTGCGGCAGGAACATCTTGCCCGCGCCGAACAGGTCGCCGACGACGTTCATGCCGGCCATCAGCGGGCCTTCGATCACGTGCAGCGGCTTCTCCGCCTCAAGGCGGGCCTCTTCGGTGTCTTCCTCGATAAAGTCCGTGATGCCGTGGACGAGCGAATGCGTAAGACGCTCCTGCACCGTGCCTTCCCGCCAGGAGAGATCCTTCTCCTTGGCTTTCTGGCCGCTGCCATCGCCCTTGAAGCGGGGTGCGGCTTCGAGCAGGCGGTCCGTCGCGTCCGGGCGGCGGTTGAGGATCACGTCCTCCGACAGCTCGCGCAGCTCGGCCGGGATGTCGTCGTAGAGCGCAAGCTGCCCGGCATTGACGATGCCCATGTCCATGCCGGCTTGAATCGCGTGGTAGAGGAACACCGCGTGCATGGCTTCGCGCACCGGCTCGTTGCCGCGGAAGGCGAACGAGAGGTTCGAGACGCCGCCCGAGATGTGCGTCAGCGGCATCTTCTCGCGGATCTGGCGGGCGGCCTCGATGAAGGCGATGCCGTAGCCGTTGTGCTCCTCGATGCCGGTCGCGACGGCGAAGATGTTGGGATCGAAGATGATGTCCTCGGGCGGGAAGCCCACCTGCTCGGTCAGAATCTTGTAGGCGCGCTCGCAGATCTGGACCTTGCGCTCGATGGTGTCGGCCTGGCCCACCTCGTCGAACGCCATCACGACGACGGCCGCGCCGTAGCGCAGCACCTTCCTCGCCTGCTCGATGAACTGCTCCTCGCCCTCCTTCATCGAGATCGAGTTGACGATGGCCTTGCCCTGCACGCACTTGAGGCCGGCCTCGATCACGCTCCATTTTGAGCTGTCGATCATGACGGGCACGCGCGCGATATCGGGCTCGGAGGCGATGAGGTTCAGGAACGTCGTCATCGCCTTCTCGGAATCGAGCAGGCCTTCGTCCATGTTGATGTCGATGACCATGGCCCCGGCCTCGACCTGCTGGCGCGCAACGGCGAGGGCTGCCGCGTAGTCATTGGCTTCGATGAGCTTCCTGAACTTCGCAGAGCCGGTGACGTTGGTCCGCTCGCCGACGTTGATGAAGGATTGCGCTGCGGAGGATGTCATCGGCTGGTATTCCGTTTTGAATTCTTGTTGGGATTGAGACAAAGCGACGGGGTACGCGACCCTATGCAAAGGCGAGCCAGCCCTTGATGGCAAGGCCGCGGAAGATCGGTGTCAGGCGCTCGAAGCCGGCGCTCCTGAGCAGCGCCTCCTCACGCTCCTCCGACACCACCGCGACTTTCCTGAAGTTCTCGGCGTTGCTCTCCGCCACCTCCGGCGAGACGCCGTTGCAGATGGCGTGTCGTGTCCAGATGCGGCGCAGAAGCTCGGTCTTGGCTTCGCCCGCGACGCCGACGCCGTCGACGATCGCAAGCGGCGCCCCCGGCTTCAACCGCGCATGGATGGCTTCGAGAAACGCCAGCTTCGCCCCGTCGTCAGGCACGAAGTGGGCGGTCAGGATGCATGTCGCGGCGTCGAAGCCGGTAGCGTCGAGGGTCTGGATCTCCGTCGTCTCCACACGGCTGCGGGCGCCGACCGGCGCATCGGCGAGCCGGCGGCGCGCCAGCTCGACCATGGGCTGATACGTATCGACGCCGACGAACGACCAGTCCGGATTGTTCTCGCCAAGACGCAGGATTTCCTCACCGCCGCCGGCACCGACAACCAGGATGCTGGCCGGGCCGTCGGCAAGAAGCTCCCGCAACGAGGCTTCGACGATCGTGAAGATCGCGCGCCGGCCGGGGATGAACTGCTCGGCCAGCTTCGCGTAATCGTCGAGCGTTGCGTGCTCGGGAAACTTCTGATCCTCGAATTTCAACGCGGCCATCATGATCACCCGTACACGAACGGTTCGAGCCCCGAAAGCCGCATCTTGGGGGCGATCTCGGGGATTTTGCGCGGCGGATACTTGGCGGCACGTTTCGCGATCTCACGGATGTGATCGGGCGTCGAGCCGCAGCAGCCGCCGATGAGATTGATCAGTCCGTCCTTGCACCACGGCTCGGTCTGGTCGGCCATCTCCTCGGCGCTCTCGTCGTATCCACCCATCGCATTCGGCAGGCCAGCGTTCGGATACGCGGAGACGCGGACATCCGCGACCTGCGAAAGCTCCGCCACATACGGGCGCATCAATTCCGCGCCGAGCGCGCAGTTGAGACCGATCGAGAACGGCCTCAGGTGGCGCATCGAGTACCAGAACGCCTCCGCGGTCTGGCCCGAGAGCGTGCGGCCCGAGCGGTCGGTGATGGTGCCCGAGATCATGATCGGCAGGGTGAGGCCCTTCTCGTCGAAGGCTTCGAGCGTTGCGAAACCGGCGGCCTTGGCGTTCAGGGTGTCGAAGATGGTCTCGATCAGGATGATATCCGAGCCACCTTCGATCAGCCCAAGCACCTGCTCCTTGTAGGCTTCGCGCAGATCGTCGAACGTCACGTTGCGATAGCCGGGATTGTTGACGTCGGGCGAGAGTGAGGCGGTGCGGTTGGTGGGGCCCACGGCGCCCGCGACAAAGCGCGGCTTATCGGGGGTCTTCGCGTTGTACTTGTCGACGGCGGCGCGTGCGAGCTTCGCCGCCGCGACGTTGATCTCGTACGACAGCTCCTCCATGCCGTAGTCGGCCATGGAGATCACCTGCGCGTTGAAGGTGTTGGTCTCGACGATATCGGCGCCGGCTTCGAGATACTGCTCGTGGATCTCCTGGATGATCTGGGGTTGCGTCAGCACCAGGAGATCGTTGTTGCCCTTGACGTCGCGCGACCAGTCCTTGAAGCGCTCGCCGCGGTAGTCCCCCTCTGTCAGCTTGTGGCGCTGGATCATGGTGCCCATGGCGCCGTCGATGATGAGGATGCGCTCGGTTGCGGCTTTTTCGAGCGCCTCGGCACTCTCGATCACTTTCATGGTCTTCACTCAGGTTCGAAACGATAACTTGCCTTGCCCTGCAGCGGCGACGCGCGGGGCGTTCGGATTTCAGCTCGCGGCTTTGCGCGCTTCGAGCGGCGCCGCCTTCAGCGGGCGCAGGCCCAGCAGATGGCAGATCGCGTACACGAGGTCGGCGCGGTTCAGCGTGTAGAAGTGGAACGACTTCACGCCCTCATCGACGAGATCCATCACCTGCTCGGTCGCGACGGCCGCCGCCACCAGATGGGTGGTCGCGGGATCTTCGTCCAGGCCCTCGAAGCGGCGCGCAAGCCACGCCGGTACGCTCGCCCCCGCCCTCACCGCAAAGCCCGCGACCTGACGGAAACTGTGGATCGGCACGATGCCCGGCGTGATCGGCACCCAGATGCCGGCGGCCCGGGCGCGTTCGAGGAAGCGCAGATAATGCGTGTTGTCGAAGCCGAACTGCGTGATGATGCGATCGGCGCCCGCATCGACCTTGGCCTTGAGGTTCTCGATGTCGGCCTTGAGGGACGGGCTCTCGGGATGCTTCTCCGGATAGCCCGCCACCGAAATCTCGAAATTGGCGATGCGCTTCAGGCCCGCGACGAGATCGGCCGCGTTCTCGTAACCGCCGGGCGTCGGTGCATAGGTCTGGCCGACACCGCTCGCCGGATCGCCGCGCAGCGCCACGATGTGGCGGACGCCCGCATCCCAATAGGCCTGCGCCACCGTATCGACTTCCTCGCGGCTCGCATCCACGCAGGTGAGATGGGCCGCGGGCTTCAGCGCCGTCTCGTTGATGATGCGCGCCACCGTCGTGTGCGTGCGCTCGCGCGTGGAGCCGCCCGCCCCGTACGTGACGGAGACGAACGACGGGCAGAGCGGCGACAGGCGCTCGATGGCGGTCCACAGCGCCTGCTCCATCTTCTCCGACTTGGGCGGGAAGAACTCGAACGAGACGTCGATCTCGCCGGCGCCGAGAAGCCGGCTCTTGCGTTCGCTGGTTTGCGGGGTCATGGCGCGATCCGTTCCAATGTCTGTGACTTCGAGGCCGGCTGCACGGCAACGTCGGGTTTCGAGGCCCGCCAGAGCGACACGGTGAGCGCCTGGCGCGCGTCGGAGGCGTCGGGCGCGAGGCTTTGCACCTCCACGCCCGAGAGGCCAGCATCCTTCAGCCAGGACACGACCTGGCGATCCTCGAAGCCGAGGCGCTCGTGGGCGTGGCGGGCGCGCAAGTCCTCGATCTCGTGGGGTGCGAAGTCGACGACGAGCAGGCGGCCGCCCGGGGCGAGGATGCGGGCCGCCTCGCGAATGGCGAGCGCGGGCTCCGAGAGATAATGCAGCACCTGATGCATCACGACGGCATCCGCCACGCGATCCGGAAGGGCCAGGTCGTAGATGTCGCCGTGGCGCACCTCGGCCGCCGCAAGCCCTGCCGTCTTGAGGCGGCTTCGGGCGTAGGCCAGCATCGACTGGTTGACGTCGAGGCCGAGGCCGCGCGTGTAGCGGTCGGCGAACAGCTCGAGCATCCGCCCGGTGCCGGTACCGAGATCGACGAAGAACTTGAACGGCAGGCCGTCGAAGGCCTTCACGATGGCCGCCTCGACCGCATGCTCGGACACGTAGAGCGCGCGGATGCGATCCCAGTCGGCGGCATGGGCGCGGAAATACTCCTGGGCGCTGGACTCGCGCTCGCGCTTCTGGGCGTCGGCGCGCTCGCCGTCGCGCAGCAGGACAGGATCGCGCGGATCGACGGTGTCCAGGAGGCGGCGGACAAGGCGCCCACCCTCGGTGCGGTCGGACACGTGGAAATAGACCCAGCTGCCCTCGCGGAAACGCTCGATCAGGCCGGCCTCCGCGAGCAGCTTCAGATGGCGGCTGATGCGAGGCTGGCTCTGACCCAGGATCTGGGTCAGATCCTTGACGTTGAGCTCGCCCGCCGCGAGCAGGAGCAGGATGCGCAGGCGCGTCGGCTCGGCGGCTGCCTTGAGGGCGCCCACCAGCTCCTGCGTATCGAGTGTTCCGGACATGCTCTGCTCCGCGTTTTTCGAAAACATATAAAGATATGTTTATGTGTCAAGAGTCAATTGATCGACCTGCACCGGACGCTCAGAACGGGCCCGAGTGAGCATAAGCATTTATTATCTATTCTGTTTTTCTTGGTCCTTGGCGTGTAGCGGAGGACACCATTTGATCCCCCGCTGCTCTACTGCCCCTAGATCCAAGCGCGCCTGACTGCTCGGGCAGGATGCACCGAGCGGTGCCGCTCCTCGCACGCCACCGCTACGCCGCTCGTCTCCCCGACGTTGCTCAGGGCGTCTCTCAGGACTTTTTACGGCGTGCCGAAATTCCGTCCCGGGAGGCCGCTAGGGTCGGCAGGCTCGACAGGGTGTTCCACGTCCGGACCGTCCGCCAAGCTCGCCCCGGATCTGCGATCGGGCTCGCGCGGCTTTGACTGGACAACGCGCGCGGGCTGAGAGATTGAGGGGTGGCCGTATGCCTCACGAAGGCGCCCGGGTCGCGCCGAAACAGCGGGAGCTCATTTGATGACGATGGTTGGCCAGACCCGGTTCCAGGAGAAGGCGGTGCATGGGCTCGGAGCCCTGGCGCTCGCGCTTCTCGTTCTCGCGGCGAGCACGCTGTCGGCCGCCGCGCAGCAGTCGCCGGCCGCCTACATGCAGCGCGTCGCCAACGAGCTGATCGCCGCGCAGCGCTCAGGATCGCAGGCCGACTTCGCCCGCGTCATCCGCAGCCACGCCGACGTGCCGTCCATCGCGATCAACGCGCTCGGCTCCTACGCGCAGAGCCTCGCCAAATCCGACCGCCCCGCCTACTACGCGGGCATGGTCAACTTCATCGCGCGCTACGCGGCGACCGAGGGACCGAAGTATCCCGTCGCTCGCGCCGTCATGACGGGGCAGACCAAGGAAACGGCTTCGGGGTTCTTCGTCGACAGCCGCATCACGCTTTCGAGCGGCACCAGCTACGACGTGCGCTGGCGTATCGTGCGGCGCGGCAGCGCCTACAAAGTGCGCGACGCGGAGATCATCGGCTTCGAGATGACATCGTTCCTGAACACGCTGTTCCAGAACTACATCTCGGAGAACGGCGGCAACCCGCGCACGCTGGTGCTCGCGCTCAATCGCTAAGCGGCGCTCCGCGACCCTATCCGGCATTGCCTTCGCGGCCCGGCTCATGTCATGTCGGACGCGATATCGACGCCACCGTTTTTCCGATCCGCGGATGGCGTCGCGCTCTCACGTCGCCCTGCCGGAGTGCTGATGAAGACCGCGCCGCCACGCCCCCGCCGCCTCAAGGACTATCGGCCGCCCGCCTATCTCGTGGACCACGTCGACCTCGACGTCGCGCTTCACCCCGACGCGACCCGCGTCAAAGCAGAGCTCAAGATCCGCCGCAATCCGGCTGCGGAGAAAGCTGCGGCTGCGCTCGTGCTCGACGGCGAGAACCTCGTGCTCGGCGCCATCGCGCTCGACGGCAAGCCGCTTCCCGACCGCGCCTACGATCTCACCGAAACCGAGCTCGTCATCCATAAGGTGCCGGCTCGTCCGTTCACGCTCAGCCTCGAGACGACGGTCAATCCGGAAGCGAACAAGGCGCTGCAAGGGCTCTACCGGTCGCGCGGCGTGTTCTGCACGCAATGCGAGGCGGAGGGCTTCCGCCGCATCACGTTCTTCCCCGACCGCCCCGACGTGCTCGCGACCTACACCTGCCGCATCGAAGCGGACCGTGCGCTGGCGCCGATCCTGCTCGCGAACGGCAACCCGGTCGGGCGCGGGCGTCTCAAGGGCGGTCGGCACTTCGCCGTGTGGCACGATCCGCACCCGAAACCGTCCTACCTGTTTGCGCTCGTCGGCGGCGATCTCGGCCGCATCGGCTCGACGTTCAAGACCGCGTCGGGGCGCAAGGTCGATCTCAACATCTATGTCGAGCACGGCAAGGAAGAACGCGCGGCGTGGGCCATGGACTCGCTCAAGCGCTCCATGCGGTGGGACGAGGTGCGCTTCGGGCGCGAGTACGATCTCGACGTGTTCAACATCGTCGCCGTGTCCGACTTCAACATGGGCGCGATGGAGAACAAGGGCCTCAACATCTTCAACGACCGCCTGGTGCTCGCGTCTCCGGAAACCGCGACCGACGACGCCTTCGCGCGCATCGAGAGCGTGGTCGCGCACGAATACTTCCACAACTGGACGGGCAACCGCATCAC
>ERZ869909.572-NODE-572-length-40207-cov-20.827486_pt1 | contig 40207 bp, 43 predicted proteins | sample MGYA00520892_ERZ869909 | MGnify/ENA primary metagenome ERZ869909 (study PRJEB32215, sample SAMEA104723947) | bioreactor metagenome | biome: bioreactor; feature: anaerobic bioreactor; material: water | place: China | collected 2015-03-12 ... | reverse complement strand
TCAGGTATTTCCTATAAGTGGATGGAAGATAATGGCATCATGCTACCTGTTGTAGATTTGAAGGTTAATTTTAAACAACCTGCCCGTTATGATGACCTTTTAACTGTAGTTACAGAGCTTCAGAATCTTCCTACAGTTAGAATTGGCTTCAATTATGAAATATTCAACGAAAAAAACGAACTTATTACTACTGGATCAACCACGCTGGTTTTTGTCGATAAGACTACCAAAAAAATTATTAAAGCACCGGAGTATCTTCTTGAAAAATTAAGACACATCAACTTTGATGCTAATTGATTTTTTTAACCTGAACCTCATACAAAGATTCAAAGGCTTTTTCCAAAACTTCAGTCAACGACTTTCTTACTGATAGTTTAATGCTACAATCCAACTCAAGTTGTTGTTCCAGTACATTCAAATTTTTCTCCTTAATGATTCGCATCACCTTATTCATATCTTTATAATCAAACCGGATTTCGTAAATTGAATCGATTGTTTTCTCAACAATTTCACAGGTTTCCAAAGTTAGTTTAGCGCTGTTTTTATAAGCACTTATCAGTCCGCCGACACCCAGTTTTGTTCCTCCAAAGTAACGCACAATAACTACCAACACATTGGTGAGTTCAAACGATTGTATTTGTCCATAGATGGGCATTCCGGCACTGTTTGAGGGTTCGCCATCATCGTTTGCACGAAAGTAAATCTGATCTGTACCCAGCTGATAAGCATAGCAAAAGTGTCGCGCATTTTTGTGTTTTTCCCTGATACCTTCAAGACAAACCATAGCCATTTCTTCGGTTTCCACAGGAAAGGCATAGCCAAAAAATTTACTTCCTTTTTCTTTGAGTAAAGTTTCTTCTGAAGGTTTTGAAATGGTTTTAAAAGTGTCTTTTGGATTCATGTTTTAAGTGTAAATCACCAGAAAAATGCTTACGATGGCCAGGCCGATTCCCACCCAGTTTTTGGGCAGCAGCTTTTCTCTGAAAGCAATTAAACCCACTAAAGTAGAAAGCATTACGATACTCACATTGTTCACCGTAAAAACCATTGAGCTTTCCAAACCTTCAGAGGATAGGGCTTTTAATAGAAACATAATGGAGAAGTAGTTGGGGATACCCAGTGCAATTCCTCCCAAGATGCTGCGCCATAGGATTTTTTGATTTCGTTTGATAAGAAAAAAAATCACACCAAAAAGCCCTGCAAAGCCAAAGATAGTAGTTGAAAAAATTGAAAATTGGTCAACTGAAACATAGGTGGTTTCCATATATTTCAACGAAGTGTCAATAATCCCTGAACCCAGAAATAACAAAATGGGAAAAATGATATTCCGCCATTTAAAGCCTTCCTTGCTTTTAACAGAGGCGAGATATACCGCAACCAGCGCCAGAACGATTCCGGTAATTTTTAAAACACCTGCACTTTCGTTATAAACAATCAGTCCAAAAACAACCGGAATAACCACTGACATTTTGGTAGCCACAGAAGTGACAGCGACACCACTGCGCTGAGCTGTTATCCCCATAATATTAAAGATGACTATAAAGAGCATTCCCAAAAATATACTTCCTATAAACCAATCACTTGAGATAACTTCAGTAGGGCTTAACTTGGAGTTTGACATCAAAAAACCAAAGCTAAAAGCCACAAAATAATTGATGATAATGGCGTGAAAGGTGTTGACCTGATAGTGTTTAAACAATTTGAATATCACATACAGCAGGCTGGAAACGAGTACACTGAAAAAGAGGTAAATCACAGTAAGTACGGGTTTTTGTTAAACAATTCAGTGATATCGTCAGTTTTGGGATTTAAGTTCCACACTGGTATTCCTAAATTTTTTGCCGAGTCAGTGTGCATTTTAGTGTCATCAACAAAAAACAAATGCTCAGGGCTTAAATCGTTTTCATTCAAAACAAACTCAATGACTTCGGCATCGGGTTTTCTGAGGCCGATTTCGTGTGAAAGGTAAAACTTTTCAAAGCAATTTTTGAACTGTTCATAATATTCAATGTTGCTTTTAACCCAATCGATATGAATCTCGTTGGTGTTGCTTAAAAGCAACAAGCGGTATTTTTTTGAGGCTGCCAGGTTTTCCAAAAATTCAATCCTGTGTTTCGGGAAATCGACTAAGATGGCATTCCAGGCAGAAACAAGCTCTTGTTTGCTTGCCTGTGGAAACCACTTTTGATAGTATTCCACAAATTTGTCTGAGGTTACTTCCCCTTTTTCGTAAGCGTCATTGAGTTGTTCCATTTCCGGGTTGAAGGTATTCAACCCCAATTTTTTCAATTCACGAAATGTAGCTTCTTTGTCCAGTTTTAAAAATACATCGCCAAAATCAAGTAGTAGAGCCTTAATCATTGAAGTACGAGTTTAAAGTGTCCTCACCAACTTTTATGGTTTCTGAAGTTTTGTTTTCAAATTTTGGAGACGGGATACCGGTTTTTAGTTGAGGGGTTCCTGTGAAAACCCTCGCTTCATCCCACATACCAGCTTGAATAAAGGAATTCAATGTCATTGCGCCGCCTTCCACGATTACTGATTGTATTTTGTGCTTAAAAAGCACTTCACAGATTGTAAATGGCAGATTCTCATCAAAATTTATCGCTTCAAATTTCACTTTTGGTAGTTCGGGAAATGTAGTATGATGTTTTGAAGTGATCACGATGGTTTCTGAAGGTCCATCAAAAACAGCAGCACCGGGGTTAATTTTCAAATGCTGGTCAAGAACAACCCTTACAGGGCTATTTCCTTTCCATAGTCGTGTGTTCAATTGCGGATTGTCTTTCAAAACGGTGTTGGTTCCCACCAAGATGGCATGCTCTTCACTACGCCATTTGTGCACCAGTTGTTTTGACGCATCGCCGGTAATCCAGAATGGTTTTCCTCTTTCCTGGGTTTTAGGGGCTATAAAACCATCGGTGGTCTGTGCCCATTTTAAAATGATGTAGGGTCTTTTTTTTTGGTGAAAGGTAAAAAAGCGTTTGTTGAGCTTTTGGCATTCTTCTTCCAGGATTCCGATTTTTGTTTTGCAACCGGCTTCCAGTAATTTTTTAACCCCACGACCGGCCACAACTTCGTTGGGGTCGAGACAGCCAATCACCACTTTTGGGATTTTGTGGGCCACAATCAGGTCTGCACAGGGTGGGGTTTTCCCAAAATGGCTGCAAGGCTCAAGGCTTACGTAAAGGGTTGATTTTTTTAATAGTGACTTGTCTTTTACTGATGCTATGGCATTGACTTCGGCGTGGGCTTCACCGGCTTTTTGATGCCAGCCTTCACCTATGATTTTATCTTCATAAACCACAACGCTTCCCACCATGGGATTGGGGTAAGTCTTGCCCAAAGCATTTTGGGCCAAATCAATGCAGCGCTGTATGTATTTTTGATGTTTGGACAAGAAAATTGCATTACCTTTGAACAACAAAAATACTACAATTTAACCGAATGAAGACCTATATTATCCGCCGCATTCAACAAAAGGATAATCCTCAAATCGCCCGGGTAATCCGGGATGTTTTGATCGAGTTTGGTGTGCCCAAAGTAGGTACTGCTTTTGCCGATAAAAGCCTGGACTGTATGTTTGAAACTTATAACACCGGAAACAAAGCCTATTTTGTGGTTGAAGAAAACGGAGCAATCATAGGTGGTGCGGGAGTTAGTCCGCTGGATAACTTTGAGGGCAATGTGTGTGAACTTCAAAAAATGTATTTTTCACCGCAAGCCCGGGGCAGGGGAATCGGTTCAGAAATGATGAAAATTTGTTTAAACAAAGCCCGCGAACTGGGTTTTGAACAATGTTATTTGGAAACCATGCCCTATATGGATGATGCCAGAAAACTGTATTATAAAAATGGTTTTGCCAATCTTGACAAACCTATGGGTGACACCGGACATTATTCCTGCAATGTCTGGATGATTAAAAATTTATGAATTTAGGCGAATACAGGCAACATTTTAAATCGAGGTTGGAAGGAAAATATCCAACTGAGGAAGTGATTTCTTTTTTTAATTGGCTATGCGAAAGTTACCTCTTTTTAAAACGTGCAGAAATTCCTTTGGAACTAAAAAGAAGTTTAACCGATGAAGAGCAATCACTTTTTGACAACGCCCTGCGTCAATTGGAAAAGGATGTTCCCATTCAATATATAATAGGTGAAACCGAGTTTTATGGATTGAAATTCAGGCTTACACCAGATGTTCTCATTCCACGTCCTGAAACCGAAGAACTCGTTGACTGGATTATTAAGGAAACAGCTCAGGGTAAAATTTTTATTCTGGACATAGGAACGGGGAGTGGTTGTATTGCCATCAGTTTGGCTAAACACTTTCCGGAAGCTGAAGTTTCTGCAGTGGATATTTCATCAAAAGCTTTAGCAGTAGCCGAAGAAAATGCTCGTTTGAATCAGGTTCAGGTTGATTTTTATCAGGCTGATATTCTAAATGATGAAATTCCCGATAAACGATGGGATGTCATAGTTTCCAATCCGCCGTATGTGAGAAATTCCGAAAAGGAAAAAATGCAGGCCAATGTACTTGAACATGAACCACACACCGCACTCTTTGTGACTGACAAAGATCCTTTGTTGTTTTACAGGAAAATCACCAAAATTGCAAAAATACATTTGGCCTCAAACGGAAGCCTCTATTTTGAAATCAATGAAGCATATGGAACGGAAGTCGTCAAATTATTGGAAACTTTGGAGTATAAAAACGTGAAGCTTATGAAGGATGTTTTTGGTAAAGACAGAATGGTTTACGCTTTAAAACCTGATTAGTCCCTTCTTTTATAAAAATCACGATGTGGAAGGACTATAATTTCTACACGGCGGTTGAGTTGCCTGCCTTCAGCATTTTCATTGGTTGCTCTGGGTTTTTTGAAGCCGTGTGCTTCACTTTCAAAATCATAAATGCCCTTATCCTTGAGTCCTCTTTTTAATCGGTTTAATACGCTATTTGCTCTGCGCTGTGAGAGATAGATGTTATAGTCGTGAGAACCAATATTGTCTGTATGACCTTCCACTATGATTTTTGCCATTCCCACCCGTGCAATTTGTGAAGCCAAACTGTCGATTGTTTCCAACGCACCTTCTTTTAAATTAAATCGGTCAAAATCAAAAAGCACGTCGGCATTGAGGTTGATTTTAACCACTCCACTTATGGTTCCGACAGCATCGATATCTGCGCCTGGAGTGTCGCCTGAGCAAATTTCTTTTTGGTCAGTGATTCTAACAAAATAGAAAATATCTCTATCATCTGTCACTACAGGTGCTATATCAATAAAAGATTTGCCACCGCTAATTATACCAAGGTCAAGCCATTCCTTGCCATCTTTGGAAATTTCAAACTGAAAAGATTCCTCAGACGGGCCAACTTCCCAGACATAAAGATCAGGCCCTTCCATATCAATAAAGCCGTTGTCTGTAAACTCCAGTGTAAGTTGACCGCCACAACCCAGAGAAACATATCTGGGGACGCGATAGTGTGTGTAATTGGGTTCGCCCAAAGCTTCTTCAGGGTTTGAAAATTCATCAGATGCAGCGGGATTTCCAATTGTAAAATCAATTACCTTATCTGCAAAAGAAATTTTTCCAATAGGCATATAGATGGGTTCACCTCGTGTTGAGGTGTAATATTTTCCTTCAATAACGAGATCCTGAGAAAAAAACGAGATTGAACTAAAGAAAAAGATATAAATGCTAAGACGCTTCATTGGTTACCCCAAAAAGTAGAATGAAGATACCACTTTTTTAAGAAACGTCATTAATTTCAGTGTCTTTTAATTTTATATCCCCATTTCTATCTGGAATCTAAAATACCAGTTGTTTTTAACAGGGCCATTATTTAAAGTGAGTTGTTCGTGGGTCAACTCAGCCTGTAGTTTAAAAGCATGTTCCCAAATATATTTAGTAGCACCAATACTGAACTGTTGACTTTCAGGCAAAAATGCGGCAATCTCATTTTTAGGTGTACTTAAAGAATATCTGCCCATAAATTCCAGATTGTTTGGGAATATATAGCTCAGCTGTGCATCATAACCACTACCTGCAATAACAAAGCGTCTTTCAAGATTGTTATCAGGATTGATGGTTATTGGGTCTTTAGTGTCTCTTGACATATAAGCGGTTTGAAAAGCCCATCCGTTGTATTTAATAATAGCGTCGATTAAAATGGATGTTAAATTCCTGGGTTCAAAAAGTTCATTTCCCAATTGGCCTTGAGTTCTAATAGCACCGTGGTTAAAATGATATGCTCCTGAAAGCATTAATTTAGGTGTGGTTTCACGCATCAAATCTCCTTCAAAATAGACTCCATCTTTTGAAAACCTTCCGAAGGGAAGTAGTTCCAGTTTGGCTGTATAAGCCAGATTATTATCTGAGGTTTGTGTCCAGTTTCTTCCTTCTCCGGTGGATATGGCTGTTTTAATTTCATAACCAAAGCGATCTGGATGTGAATTCAAATAATAAACTTGTAAACCAAAATCACGGTCAATATTGAATCTTGCATTGTTGATGCTTCTGTCTGTAAACTGTAGCGCACCGGATGAATTGATGCGTTGACGGTTTCCCGGAAGTTTTGTTTGACCAAAACCAATATTCCAGTTTTTATTGGGTCTGTAAAACATAATAGCATCCCTGATTACATTGAGATTTTGCCCGTCTTCAATAACCCCCACATCACCCGGGGCAAATGAAAGTTGTATGACGTATAAAAATTTTGGGTTTCCCACAAAACCGTCAAAACGAAGTCTCAAGCGTCTTATTTGTGCCGAAATCTCACCTTCTTCATTTTCAGAAATATTAAAGGAAGCCCTGTTCTGCATCCTAAATCTGATGTTGAATTGAAATAAACTATCTGCTGAGGTGAGCCCTAGTCCTTTTCCATAACTGTAATAGGGTAGTGCTGAAAGTTTGATGTCATTATCAATTACTTTTTTTATAGAATCTTCCACTTTTTGCGAAAAAGTGTAAAACGGCAATAGTAAGATTGCCACAGCCATAAAAAGTTTTGATTTCATTAGATACCGGTATAATTAGTTGGTTTAATTGCTAAAAGCTCTTTTTTAATTGCTTCTGAAACATCAAGGGTGCCAATAAAATCTGCAAGGGATTGCTCGTTGATTTTTTGATTAGTCCGGGTTAAGCCTTTTAATGCCTCATAAGGGTTGGGGTACCCTTCCCTTCTCAAGATAGTTTGTATGGCTTCTGCCACCACGGCCCAATTGTTTTCAAGGTCGTTGGCAATGGCAGTTTCATTTAATAATAATTTATCCAAGCCCTTTAAAGTGGAGTGAAAGGCAATAAGTGTATGGCCCATGGGAACTCCAACGTTTCTCAATACAGTACTGTCTGTCAAGTCGCGCTGCAAACGACTGATGGGAAGCTTTGCTGACAGATGTTCAAACAAGGCATTTGCAATCCCGAGGTTGCCTTCAGAATTTTCAAAATCAATGGGGTTGACTTTATGCGGCATGGCTGATGAACCAATTTCGCCTTCCTTGATTTTTTGTTTGAAATAGTCCATGGAGATGTAAGTCCACATATCCCGGTTTAAGTCAATGAGTATGGTGTTGATTCTTTTGTATCCGTCAAATAATGCAGCAAGATGGTCATAATGTTCAATTTGGGTAGTGGGAAAGGAGTGGTTCAAACCCAATACCGTTTCAACAAAATGTTTTCCAAAAGCTCTCCAATTCACATCGGGATAGGCCACAATATGGGCATTGAAATTTCCGGTGGCACCTCCAAATTTTGCTGCATTCTTATTGGCTTTAAGCAGGTTTAACTGCTCTTCCAGCCGAACCACAAACACTTCGATTTCTTTTCCCAGACGAGTGGGTGAAGCCGGTTGACCATGGGTTTTTGCCAGCATGGGGATGTGTTTCCAATCCAGGACAAGTTGCTTCAACTTGTCAATCAATTCTTTCAGTAAAGGAATATATACTTTTTGATTGGCATCTTTAATGGAATGGGGAATAGCTGTGTTGTTGATATCTTGAGAAGTCAAGCCAAAATGGATAAATTCCTTGTATGACTGCAGCCCCAGTTTATCAAACTTTTCCTTGATAAAATATTCCACGGCTTTTACATCGTGATTGGTGGTTTTTTCAATTTCCTTAATTTTTTCGGCATCTGCGGTAGAGAAGTTTTGGTACATTTCGCGTAAAGCCTTAAAATGCTTATTGTCAAATGAAGAGAGCTGTGGCAATGGGAGTTCACACAAGGCTATAAAATATTCTACTTCTATGAGTACCCGGTATTTTATTAATGCTTCTTCAGAAAAATAAGGAATCAATGAAGCGGTTTTGGATTGATACCTACCGTCAATAGGTGAAATTGCCTGTAATGCGTTGGTTGCCATACTATTTTGAAATAAGCTGCAAAGATAACCAATTCTCTTAATTTGAAGTCAAAAATCCAGTCAAAACCTGACAGGTTTTAAAAGCCTATCAGCTTTGATTTACAGGCTATATCAGCCTTTCAAAACTTTCAAAATATATCTTGCTCGTGCTTTGAATGCAGGTTGCTGGTGATGAAAATCTTTATCCAGGATGATTTTCAATTCTGGGTGAATCCACTTAAACTCTTTGCCCAAAAGATACAAGCACTTCATTGCATAAGCTTTAACGGCCACTTTTTTCTGACCGATGAGCCAGTCAAAACAAATTTCAGTCAATTGTTCCCGGTGATTTTTAGTTATAACCTTCTGAAGTCCAATGTCTTGTTTTTTGTAAACGGCAATTGTGAGTTCCTCACATATTTTTGCCAAAGGTCTTACTGCCTGTTGTTTATAAACTTTTGGAAGACTATTAAAAAATCTATCCAAAAAAGGCACTAATATTTTTATGTTTTTAAGACAAACCATTTCCAGTATCCAGGCAGCCTTGTAAGAGATGTCATCATCAATTTTAAAACAGTTATCAAATAAAATTTCAAAATATTGAGGATGGTCAAGAATATACCGGGCAAGAACTTCACGGTCTTTCCTATAAGCTTTTAACTGCCTCAGTTGTTGAATAAACATTTCCAAAATAAACTCACAGGGTCTTTAATTTTTCTATAAAAACGGGCACCCCAAGGGTTGCTGTCGCCGGAATGATTTCGACTTTATTTGACAAACCATAAACACTTGCCGGCTTTGGGTCGATATAAAATACAGGTGAATTTGAAGGTGCATAATTCATCAATCCGGCAGCGGGATAGACTTGTAACGATGTGCCAATTACGGCTACTACATCTGCGGTTTCAGTGATGAAAATAGCCTCTTCAATGGCGGGCACAGCTTCACCAAACCAAACAATGTGTGGCCTCAATTGCCCTTTTTTGGGACAGCAATCGCCATCAAGAATGTCATTTCTGCATTCAACGATATAGTTTTCATCCAATGTACTTCTCATTTTCAGGAGTTCACCATGTAGATGCAACACTTTTGTACTTCCTGCACGCTCGTGCAGGTCGTCTACGTTTTGGGTAATAATTTGCACATCAAAATCATCTTCCAGTGCTGCAAGTGCATAATGTGCTGCATTGGGTTGCACTTCCAGCAACTGTTTACGTCGTTTGTTGTAAAAATCGAGTACCAATGCCCTGTTTTTTTGCCAGCCAATAGGTGAAGCCACTTCCATAATATTGTGTCCCTCCCAAAGACCATCAGCATCGCGGAACGTATTGATGCCACTTTCAGCACTAATTCCGGCACCGGTCATTACTACCAGTTTCTTTTTGTTCATTTAGTTATATTTATGCCGAAAATAGAAAAATGATGATTGATAAACAACTTTTGTACTATCTGGAATCTTACCTCACCGAACGCCGCAGGGAATTGTTCAAAGAGGTGCTGTCAAATCGCACCAAGCATTTTACTGTGGTTACTGAAGATGTCTATCAACTTCACAATACCAGTGCCGTGATGCGCACTTGTGATATTTTTGGAATTCAAGACTTACACGTGGTGGAAGAAATAGAAGGGAAGCGCATCGATAAAGAGATTGCCATGGGCGCACAAAAGTGGGTGGACTTATACCGATACAATAACATTGATCAATGTATTTCAACACTAAAGGATCAGGGTTACCGCATTGTTGCTACAACACCACATAAAGATTCACAGTTTTTGGAAGATTTTGACGTCACTCAAAAAGCTGCATTTTTCTTCGGAAAAGAATCTGACGGGCTTTCGGAAAAAGTATTTTCACAGGCTGACACCTTCTTAAAAATTCCGATGTATGGATTTACCGAAAGTTTAAATATTTCTGTTTCGGCAGCAATTATTTTACAACAAGTGGTTTCCAAATTAAGAAACACTGAAGTCAACTGGCAACTCAGTGAAGAAGAACAGCTTTTAAAGCGCTTGGACTGGACCAAAAAAACGGTGAAAAGCATCGAGCAAATCATCGAAAGATATGAAAAGCAAAAAAATGATTAAATTTGAAAACTAACCAAAAAACAAAGACATGATTTTTCTTTACATCCTCGCCGGAATCATAGTATTGTATTTGATTCTCTCACTTATTGCCCCGAAAAAGTATCACGTCTATAGAACAATTGAAGTAAACAAACCTTTGCCGGAAGTTTTTGATTTTATTAAATATGTTAAAAATCAAGAACATTGGTCGCCCTGGGATCATAAGGACCCCGATATGAAAAAAGAATACATAGGTGAAGATGGTGAAGTGGGATTTGTCTCGTCTTGGAAAGGCAACAAACAGGTGGGTGAAGGTGAACAGGAGATTACAGGTATTTATGTCAATGACCGTATGGAATCACAACTTCGTTTTTTTAAACCATGGAAATCTGAAAGTGATGCTTATATTAAAGTTGAAGAGTTGAGCTCTGAAACTACCAAAGTCACTTGGGGGTTTAGCGGTGTCAATAAAGCACCTGCCAATGTGTTTATGTTATTTTTTAATATGGATAAGGCTGTTGGTAAAGATTTTGAAGATGGGCTAAAAGCATTAAAAAAGCACTTGGAAGAATAGATAGTTTAAAATTTCATTTGATAATTGAAAAGTTCAAATTATTAATTTGAAATATTTTAATTTCTCCTTCTGTTAAGCACTCGATATTCTTCATAACACTCACTAATGGCATCAAGTATTTGAAGATCGTTAGCCGTTCTGATAAACGTTTCTGAGTAGTTACAGTTGTTTAAGATTTCATCAATATCGACTTTTTCAAGTTGGAGCACAACCATTAGAGTTTCACGGTCAAATTTGCTTTGAAGTAAGTTTCTAATGTTGACATCGGTTTTCATTTGGCGCAATTTCCGCATTTGTTGCGGTCGTTTTCCAAAGACATTGTAGAGAAAATCGGCGGGATTAAAGATGGCGCCAAGCACTTTAGAAACAGCACCCGGCTGGCTTTGACCACCTTCATATCCGGTGTTTAAGCCTGAAATGCTGTATCTGTAATTGTCATAGATCGGGATAATTCTGGCATCTATTTCAAGATAGCCGGTTAACTGAACAGGCCTGAGCACCACTTCTTCCAAAGCAATGCCCAGTTCTGTCATTTTTATTTTGATATCACCAAATCTAAACCAGTCGTTAGTTACCCTAACCCTTATAGATTTAAAACCTAAATAACTAAAATATAGCGTGTCGTTTACGCGGGCTGGAATTGAAAATGAACCGTCTTCTTTGGATATAGCACCCACAACTTGATTCATATTGACTATGTGAACATTCTCAATTGGCACATCATTGGCATCATTTAAAACTTGGCCTTTTATGAAATTATTACCTTCCTGAGAATAGAGTATTCCCGAAAAAGCAAGGAAAACAAGAAATAAACATAGTTTTTTCATAGCATAAACAGAGTGCTAAATATAAAAATATAGCGTCAAATGGAGTATAATAATTTTGATATTATACAAAAATTAACAAGGCTATCCTTTTCTTCTGCGTCTGCCTCCCGTGCCTTGTGGTTTAAAATCGCCCGATCTTCTTTTGCCACCACCTGCAAATTTGGAGCCATCTTTCTTACCGAAATCGCGCTTGGCCTTATCTTTATTTCTGTCGCCTCTAAAACTGTCATCTTTTGGTTTTTTTCCAAAAGATTTGTCATCCCTGCGTCTTCGGTTGCCCCTGTCTCTTCCGGCACCTTCACTTGAAACCTCAACATTCACATTTCTGCCTTCAAGTTTGAAGTTTTCAAAAATGCCCAATACCAAATCCTGATGTACTGCATCTGTATTGAAAAATGAAAAGCTGTCTTTAACGTCCACACGATACACATCGTCTTTTCCTAGATTAAGCAAATCCCTTAAAAAGTCTTTCAGGCTCATCCAGTCAAAACCATCTTTGGCACCGATATTTAGGAAATATCTCGTAGTATCTGCAACTTCACGATCTTCTGAAGTTCTTCCTTCTGAAGCGTTGAGGTCTTTTGCACTTTTATATCTGCTATAAAAGCGGCTAAATTCTACCGAAAACACTTTTTTGATTAAATCCTCTTTGCTAAAATCCATCAAAACTTCTTCAATACTGGGTAAATATGCATCGATATCGTGATTGATTTCGGTGTTTTTGATTTTGTTGACCAGGTGAAACAATTGAACTTCACAGATTTCCATGCCATTAGGAATTTCTTTGGCCTCAAATTTCTGCTGAATGATTTTTTCGATGGTACGAATTTTTCTAACCTCACTTTTGGAAACGATTGTCATAGAAACCCCGGTTTTTCCGGCACGACCGGTTCTTCCGCTACGGTGGGTGTAAACTTCAATTTCGTCTGGAAGCTGGTAGTTGATTACGTGGGTAATATCATCAACGTCAATTCCTCTTGCTGCCACATCAGTAGCAACAAGCATTTGAATCTGTCTGTTTCTAAATAACTTCATCACCATATCACGCTGATTCTGACTTAAATCACCGTGAAGTGCTGCAGCGTTGTAACCGTCTTCAATTAAATTTTCAGCAACTTTTTGGGTATCTCTTTTGGTTCTGCAAAACACAACTGAAAATATATCCGGATTGGCATCAGCCAGTCTTCTAAGTGCCTGATAACGGTCACGTGCATTGACTGTATAATATTCGTGTGAAACGTTTTTTGAACCTGTATTTTTTGTGCCCACGGTAATTTCAACCGGGGTGCGCATGAATTTTTTAGCGATAGTGGACACCTCCTTTGGCATAGTTGCAGAAAACAACCAGGTGCTTTTCTCTTTGGGTGAATGAGAAAGGATTTCCGTAATGTCTTCATAGAAGCCCATATTAAGCATTTCATCTGCTTCATCGAGTATGCAATACTCAATTTTTGAAATATCGATCATCCTGCGGGAGATCATGTCTTTCATTCTTCCCGGTGTGGCAACAATAATTTGTGCTCCGCGGTTGATGTCCTTGGACTGTTCTGAAATACTGGCACCTCCATAAATGGCAACCACATTCAAGCCGGGTACATATTTGCTGTAAAGTTTTAATTCGTTTGTTATTTGCAAGCAAAGTTCCCTTGTTGGGGAAAGTATCAGACCTTGAGTAGTCTTGCTTTTTGGATCTATTTTTTGAATTAGTGGAAAGCCAAAAGCGGCTGTTTTTCCTGTTCCTGTTTGCGCTAATGAAACCAAATCGGTTTCTTTACTAAGTAGTATGGGGATTGTTTTGATTTGAACTTCTGAAGGGGTTTCAAAACCCAAGTCGGCCACTGCCCGCAATAAGGCCTCATTGAGACCTAAATCTGTAAAATTTGTCATATTATTTTTTAAATTGGGTGCAAAGGTACGCTTAATTATTGGTTTGCAGTAAACTGCGACCTTCAATATTTGTATCTTAATACTATTTTGTGAATTAGTTAAAAACTAAAGCGCTTGCAGAAAAGCAATAAGTTGTTGAATGGCTTTTCCACGATGTCCGATTTTATTTTTTAGTGCAAGGTCCATCTGGGCAAAGGTTTCATCAAAGCCATCCGGTTTAAATATGGGGTCATAGCCAAAGCCTTTGTTGCCGGTTTTTTTCCTGGTAATTGTTCCTTTGCAAATTCCGGTAAAGGTATAGGTGTCTGAACCCAGGTTCAGCGCGATGACCGTTTTAAATTGTGCGCTACGGTTATTACTATTTTGGAGGTTAGTAAGCAATTTGTCCATATTGTTTTCGGCATTTTTGTGTTCACCGGCATAGCGGGCGCTGTACACACCTGGTGCTCCATTAAGTGCATGCACTTCCAGGCCGGTATCGTCTGCAAAGCAGTCAAAACCATAATGTTTTTTTAAATAATTTGCTTTTTGAATGGCATTTTCTTCAATAGTTGGTGCAGTTTCAGGAATGTCTTCTTTACACCCAATGTCTTCAAGACTCAATAATTCAATGGTTTCGGGAATCAATTTCCTTACTTCCTTGAGTTTGTTCAGGTTGTTTGTGGCAAATACTAGTTTCATAATTGATTTCTAACGGTGGTGATAGGGTTCATTTTTTAAAATGGTGAAACCCCTGTACAATTGTTCCAAAAAAAAGAGCCTTACCATTTGGTGAGAAAATGTCATTTGTGATAAGGAGATTTTTCCATTGGCCCTTTGGTAGATTTCTTCGCTAAAACCGTATGGACCACCAATCACAAACACAAGTTGTTTTAAACCACTGCTCATTTTTTTGTTTAGAAATTGAGAAAAGCCCACAGAAGAGTAAGTTTTTCCGTTTTCGTCTAAAAGAAAAAGTTCATCGCTTTGTTCCAGTTGCTTCAAGATAAGTTCGCCTTCCTTTTGTTTTTGAAGAAGTTCAGACAGTGATTTGGTGTTTTTTAAATCGGGAATGACTTTAAATTCAAAAGAAATATAAAACCCCAGCCGTTTGATGTAATCATCCATAAACAACTGGAGGTTTTTATTGTCTGTTTTGCCTACTGCAATTAATTTTATTTTCATAAAAGCACTATTGAAAGCTGAAATTCAGAATATCAGATTGCAAAATAATTTGGTGGTGTAAATTAGTTAATTTTCTTTGTGAATTCCCTATTTTAGCTAAAAAATAATCTCTATGATTTCTCAAAAGTTACTGGACAAGGAGCTTAGCTTTATCATTTCAAATGCCATCAGGGAAGATGTGGGAGATGGTGATCACAGTTCGCTGGCTTGTATTCCCTATGATGCCGTTGGTGAGGCCAAACTTTTGGTAAAAGACAAGGGCATTATTGCCGGGGTGGAATTTGCCAAACAAGTGTTTGATTTTGTTGACTCAACCCTCGAGGTCGAAGTTTTGATTCCAGACGGAAACAAAGTAAAGTATGGTGACATTGTTTTTTATGTTTCAGGGCTATCACAATCCATATTAAAAGCCGAACGTTTGGTGCTGAATGCAATGCAACGCATGAGTGCAATTGCAACAAAAACAAACGAGTTTGTCAAGGTTCTAGAAGGCACAAAAACCAAAGTGCTCGACACCCGAAAAACCACACCCGGAATCAGGGCGTTGGAAAAATGGGCTGTAAAAATTGGTGGTGGTGAAAATCATCGATTTGCACTCTATGATATGATTATGCTTAAAGACAACCACATCGATTTTGCGGGAGGCATTACTAAAGCAATCGAGGCAACTAAAATTTATTTACAAGAAAATAAACTTCATTTAAACATCATTGTTGAAGCAAGGAGTTTTAAAGAAATTGAAGAGATTTTAAAAAATGAGGGAGTGTACAGAATTCTGATTGACAATTTTAATATTGAAGACACCAAGAAAGCCGTTGAAATGATTTCAGGAAGGTGTCAAACAGAATCTTCAGGAGGCATCACCCTTGAAACTGCCCGTGCTTATGCTGAGTGTGGTGTGGATTTTGTTTCCACAGGAGCCATTACTCATTCTGTACACAATATGGATTTAAGCTTAAAGGCTGTGGAATTTTAGGAATTTTACTATGACAAAAAGTATCGAAGAGAGTCTCTCCAAAATTCCGGTTATAAACAAGTTGGTAGAACTTGCCAATAAGATTTCATTGCCCGGAATCAAAGAGTTTACTCTTTACGACTTACTTGAAACATATATCGTGGGTATAGCCAAAGGCACATTTTCCTCTCGTGCCGGTGGAATTGCGTTTAGTTTTTTTATGGCTATTTTTCCATTCATACTTTTTGTGCTTAACCTTATTCCTTATGTTAGAATTGAAAATTTTCAACAGGAATTTTTAATGCTCATTGATGAATTGCTCCCGCCACAAACAGCTGAATTTTTTCACCCCATCATGCTCGATATTGCAGCAAATCCCAGGGGTAGTTTATTGTCATTAACACTGATTTTAGCTATTTTTTTAATGTCAAATGGTGTAAACGCCATTTTCAGCGGATTTGAATATTCATTCTATGTAAGAAAAAAGCGTTCTGTAACCCGTCAATACCTCATAGCTGTTGGAGTATCAATTTTTCTCGCTTTCGTATTGTTTGCCTCTGTGATTGGATTGTTGATTGGGCAGTACCTCATAATGAACCTGAATGAAGAAGCCCGTTTGTTTGATAATTTGGCTTGGGTTTCAATGCTGCGGTATGTTTCTTTTGTTGTGTTGATATATATCATTATCGCTACACTTTATTATTTTGGAACCAAAGAGAGCCGGTACTATCGCTTTTTCTCTTTGGGAGCGGTAATTACCACAGGGCTTTTTATGTTGACTACATATCTTTTCGGGGTTTATATCGAAAATTTCTCAGCATACAATGAATTATATGGTTCCATAGGTGCATTGCTTATTATGATGCTGTATGTTTGGATCAATTCAAACCTTTTGTTGCTAGGCTTTGAGTTAAATGTCACCATACACAGGTTGAAAAACCGAAAAAAAACAAAATAGATGGATTATTTTGTTGACGTCATATTGCCTGTCCCTATCCAGAATTTTTTTACGTATAGCATAAATAAAGATGAAGCCTTGTTCCTAAAGCCCGGAATGCGGGTGACAGTTCCCTTTGGTAAATCAAAAGTGTATACATCCATTGTTTATGGCATTCATACGCAGGCACCCGGTTTGTACCAAACCAAAGATATTGAACAAATTCTTGATGAAAAACCCATAGTCACTGAAATACAAATCAAGCATTGGGAATGGATGGCATCCTATTATATGTGTACTGTGGGCGAAGTCATGAAAGCAGCACTATCCAGGGCTTTTCTGCTTGAAAGCGAAACTATTATTTCACTGGATTCCAATGCAAAAATAAATTTTGAATCCCTTACCGAAGATGAGCACTTAATTGTTGACGCTTTGCAAATGCAAAAGGAGTTAAGGATACAGGAAATTCAATCCATTGTAAATACACCATCGATTTTACCCTTGTTGCATCGCTTGATTGAAAAAAACATCATCACGGCAAAGGAAGAAGCCATTGAGCAATACAAGCCCAAGTTGGTGAAATATGTTTCGGTTCAACCTAAATACAATTCAGATTCCGGTCTTAAAATATTGTTTGAAGAACTCTCCAATGCCGGAAAACAGCGGGAAGTTCTATTGACCTATTTTCAGCTAAAATCAGCAACTAAAAAAACGGTTTTACTAAAAGAATTACAGGATAGAAGCAATGTTTCGGCTTCAGTGATCAAGTCGTTGATTGATAAAGGAATTCTTGAGGTTTTTGAAATTCAAAAAGACCGTGTTCAGTTTCAAGGGGAAGCATTAGAATCCAAAAAGCAACTGAATGAATTTCAGCAAAAAGCGTATAGAGAAATTAAAGAATGTTTTCAGACCCAAAACATCACTTTGCTTCATGGCGTAACTTCAAGTGGTAAAACCGAGATTTATGTAAAACTAATAAGTGAAACCATTTCGGCCGGTAAACAAGTGTTGTTTATGCTTCCGGAAATTGCACTTACTACTCAAATCATCAGCCGTTTGAAATTGTATTTTGGAGAGAAAGTTTCAGTCTATCATTCAAAATATTCCATTCACGAGAGGGTAGAAGTGTGGAACAATGTGATGAATAGTCACAATAAAGCACAAATTGTATTGGGTGCACGCTCTTCATTGTTTTTGCCCTTTCAAAACCTCGGCTTGGTGATTGTTGATGAAGAGCATGAGCCCTCATACAAACAGTACAGCCCTGCGCCAAGATACAATGCCCGTGACAGTGCCATTGTGCTTGCGGGTTTTCATAGGGCTAAAGTACTTCTGGGTTCTGCAACCCCTGCTCTGGAAACCTATCACAATGCCCGTGATAATAAATATGGATTGGTTACTCTCTCTGAAAGATTTGGTGAAATCAAGATGCCTGCTATTGAGTTGATTAATTTGCGCGAAAACTATCAAAAAAAGAAAATGAAAGGGCATTTTTCGGTTCAACTTCTTGAAGCCATTCAACAGGCACTCGACAATGGGGAGCAGGTGTTGTTGTTTCAAAACAGGAGGGGGTTTTCCCCTACAGTGGAATGCATGACATGTGGGCACTCGCCCCAGTGTCCCAATTGTGATGTTACATTGACTTACCATCAGGGAAAAAAGCAACTTCGCTGCCACTACTGTGGTTATCACATTGCCATGCTGGAATCATGCATGGCCTGTGGAAGTTCCCACATCGACACCAAAGGATTGGGCACAGAACAAATTGAAACCGAACTGAAAGCCCTTTTTCCCGATAAAAAAATCACCCGAATGGATCAGGACACCACCCGGGGCAAACACGCCTTTGAAAAGCTGATTGAAGGATTGGAACAGGGAGAAACAGACATCATGGTGGGCACACAAATGCTTACCAAAGGGCTTGATTTTAGAAATGTTACATTGGTGGGCGTGATGAACGCCGACAACCTTTTTAACCATCCTGATTTCAGGGCTTTAGAACGAAGTTATCAATTGCTTTCCCAATTTGCAGGTAGGGCAGGAAGAACAGAAAAGCAGGGAAAAGTGATTATACAGACATACAATCCGCAACACGCAATTTTGCAAAAGGTGGTTCAACATGATTATGAAGGAATGTATCATTCACAACTTGAAGAACGATTTCAATTTAAGTACCCGCCTTATTACAGAATGATAAAAATTGTTGTTAAAGACCGCAAGTTTAATAAAATGCAAGCAGCAGCAAACTGGTTGGGGTTGTCTTTAAAAACTGTATTTAAGGAAAATGTTTTAGGGCCTGAGCAACCTCCTGTGGGAAGAATCAGGAATGAATACATTTCTCATATTCTAATAAAGATTCCCAAAAGCTACTCTGTTTCAAAATCGAAACAAGCAATCAGGAAGATTGAAAAATCGTTTCAGGCGATAAAGGAGTTTAGGAGTGTAAAGCTTACGTTGGATGTTGATAATTATTAACCAAATGAAGAGCTGAGTGCTTCAACCAAGTCAGCTTTTTTATTTCTGCTCAGAGGTAAAAACTCTTTTTCAATTTCAACTGCTTTACTGTTGTACCGCTCAACTTTTTCCAAATTAACGATATAAGATTTGTGAATCCTCATAAACCTGTCCTTGGGGAGTAATGATGCAAAGGACTTCATTGTTGAAAGCACTACCAGAGATTCATGGTCAGTAACTAGTTTAACATAATCGCCAAGCGCCTCTATATACTTAAGTTCATTTAAAAAGACTTTTCGTTTTTTTAGATTGCTTTTGACAAAAATAAAATCTTCATCATCAAACCCTTCCTCGTTTTTGAGTTTGAAATTGGTGATGGCTTTGTGAACAGCACTTAAAAATCGTTCTTTGGTAATTGGCTTTCTTAAATAGTCAACTGCATCATAGTCAAATGCTTTAAAAGCATATTTGGTTTTACCTGTAATAAAAATGATTTGAGGTTTTTGTTGCAAATCATCGAGCAAGTCAAAACCTGAAAGTATCGGCATTTCTATATCTAGAAAAACCAAGTCAATTTTGTTGTTAAGTAAACCCATTTTGGCCTCAATGGCATTGTTGTATTCTGCAACAAGATTTAAAGAAGGGTGACCTTGAACCAACCTAACGATAGAAAGGCGTTGTAAACTGGAATCGTCTACAATTACGCAATTTAGTATTACTTTTTCCACTAATTTCCCAATTATTTAGTAGGACAATATTAAGTAAAATATCGATAAACTGCAACATTTTTTATGTTAATCGTTTAAAATTTAAGATGTTTAGGTGTCTTTTGTAAGAACAAAAATTATGGATGAAAAAGCTTTTGTAAATTGATAATTTAATTCTATTTTTGCACCCTCGTTTGCCTAAGTAGATTAGGTGACTGAATATTAGTTAATTAATTAAAACAATTATTTATGAATCATTATGAAACTGTTTTCATCTTAAATCCCGTTTTATCTGAAGATCAGATAAAGGAAACAGTAAAGAAATTTGAAGATTTTCTTGTTTCAAACGGAGCTAAGATGATATCCAAGGAAAATTGGGGCCTAAAAAAACTGGCTTACCCAATTCAGCACAAAAAAAGTGGTTTTTACCACTTGTTTGAATTTACAGCTCCCGGAGAGTTAATCAATTCTTTTGAAATCACTTTTAAAAGAGACGAGCGTGTTATGCGTTACTTAACAGTAAAGCTTGACAAGTATGCCATTGAGTGGGCAGAGAAAAGAAGAAACAGAAACAAAGAAAAAGCAACTGCTTAATTATGTCAACACTAGAACAACAATCTAAAGGAAAAAAAGACGGTGAGATTAGATACCTTACCCCTTTGAATATCGATACAAGCAAAAACAAGAAATACTGCCGTTTCAAAAAATCAGGCATTAAATATATCGATTATAAAGACCCGGATTTCTTATTGAAATTTGTGAATGAACAAGGAAAATTATTGCCCAGAAGACTTACCGGGACTTCATTGAAGTACCAAAGAAAAGTGGCTGTTGCTGTTAAAAGAGCACGTCACCTGGCCTTAATGCCATATGTAGCCGATTTATTAAAATAAAAAATAGCAAGACATGGAAGTTATATTAAAAAATGACGTCGAGAATCTAGGATTTACAGACGACGTGGTAACTGTAAAAAACGGTTATGCAAGAAACTTTTTGATTCCACAAGGTCATGCTATTTTAGCAACACCTTCTGCAAAGAAAATGCTTGCAGAAACCTTGAAGCAACGCGCATACAAAGAGCAAAAGATTGTTGATGACGCAAAGAAAATTGCTTCAAAATTGGCATCACTTGACATTAAACTTACTGCTAAAGCAGGAGAGGGAGATAAATTATTTGGCTCAATTTCAAGCGCCGATGTTGCAACAGCATTGGAAAATGAAGGGATCACTATTGAAAAAAAGTACATCACTATACCGGGTGGGCTTATCAAAAGAATTGGTCAATATGAGGCTTCAGTACGTTTCCATAGAGATGTTATTGCAACCCTGCCTTTCACGGTAGTTGCAGAAGCAAAATAATTAGATTTTATATGAATTCGAAAGCCTTTTGATTAAAATTCAAAAGGCTTTTTTATTTAACCTAAATGAAATACACCAGACTCACTAAAGAACAGTTTGAAGCACTACACCAAGAGTTTGCAAGGTTTCTGGCAAGCCAGTCCATCACTGCAGATGAATGGGAAAAACTAAAAGTTGAAAAACCCAATGTGGCAGAAGATGAACTGGATGTCTTCAGTGATTTGATTTGGGAAGGCACTTTAAACAAGGTTCAATTTTTAGAAAACTGGAGTGAACAGCAAGTGTTTTTGTTTCAATTCAAAAACAACAACATACACCTCATTGCCGTAAAAATTTCAGATCCCACCATTAATTTTCTTACTGAAGCCGGTCTTCATTGGCTCGAGAAAAACATTGGTGAAGATGAAGTGGAAATATTTGAAGCCAAAAAAAAATATACTCTGGAACCTAATCTGGAGAAATTCAATTTCATAAAAGAAGGGGCAATAATAACTGAAGGCGACTTTTATAACACGTTGAATAATCTTCTCAAATAATTATTCATATCGCAAAGACTCTATGGGGTCAAGCTTTGCGGCTTTTGCTGCAGGATAAGAACCTGCAATCACTGCAACAACAAATGAAATAATTACTGCAGCAATCATTGCGGCCCAATGGATTGAATATTCAAAATTTATTGCTGTAGCCAATAGATAAACCCCAACAACACCAAAAAAGATTCCAACCAAACCACCCAACTGACCAATAATCACCGTTTCAATAATAAATTGATTGGCAATGGTTTTTCTCTTGGCACCCAATGATTTACGTACACCAATCTCTCTAGTGCGCTCAGTCACAGAAACCAACATGATATTCATCAAAGCTATAGACGATCCCAAAATGGTGATTATACTTATAATCCAGGCTGCAGCCTCCAGATAGCCTGTAATACTTGCGATTCTGTTTATTAAGTCATCACTGCGCACCATCCCAAAATTATTTTCCTCAATGGGATTCAACCCGCGGATGTTTCTAAAAACAATAATCGCTTCTTCCTGAGCTGCATCAAGCATTTCAGCATTGTCTATCATCACGCTAATGTTGTAGTTGATGTTTGGTCTCGAAAAAATGCTTCTGGCAGCCTGAATGGGAATCAACACGCGCAGGTCTTGATTGTTTCCGAAAGTGGATCCCTTTGCCTTTAAAACTCCAATTATTGTGAATTTTGCACCTCTTACACTGATTGTTTTTCCAATGGGATTGTCATTTGGAAACAGGCTTTTTACAATGTCAGAACCAATTACACAAACATTATTGTTGTTTGAGATATCAAACTGATTGAATTCCCGCCCATCTGTTAGCTCAAGACCGGAATTTATTATAAAATTTTCGTTAACACCCATAATCTGTACTTCTGGGTCTGTAGCTAGATTTTCAAACTTTACTTCAGCAGCAGCTGTTCCGGTAAAAGAAACCCCAACACGAGAAGTTGGAAAATGATAGGTGTCTTCAAATTGTTTAATATCCCGGTAGCTAATTACGGGATGAACACGGTCACGCTGACCTGAAAACTGTAAATCAAAACTGTAGCGTTGCAGTGAGAAAGTATTGGAACCCATTGAGGCAAAATCTCCCGCTATGGTGTTTTCAAATGATTTGATAAAACTCAAAATCCCAACCAAGGCAAACACTCCAAAAGCTATTATCAATATTGTCAAAATGGTTCTTAGCAGCTGAGTGCGGATTGAATTTAAAGCAATTCTTATATTTTCCCTAAGAAGTGGAAACATTTCAGTTAAGTTTATGGATTGGTCACAAAAAAGCTGTATAAGTTACATTTTTCAATGATATTTTTTCATCATATGTAACACTTTTTATGATAAGGTATCAAAGAACCATCTGCGACTCTTGGAAATTGGCAGATATAATGTGATATTTGTGCAATATCATCTCAAGTATGTCAAAGAAACCATCTGTACCCAAAGGCACTCGCGATTTTTCACCCACAGAAGTCGCAAAACGCAACTACATTATGGAAACCATTAAAGGCAAATTTCAGCTTTATGGATTTCAACCCATTGAGACTCCTTCATTTGAAAACTCAGAAACGCTATTGGGAAAATATGGAGAAGAAGGTGACAGATTGATTTTTAAAATCCTCAATAGTGGTGATTATTTAAGTAAAGTCGATGATTTCGCTTTAAGCGAAAAAAATAGTAATAAAGTTTCCACACAAATCTCTGAAAAAGCCCTGCGCTATGACCTCACCGTTCCATTTGCGCGCTATGTGGTGCAACACCAAAATGAAATCACTTTTCCCTTTAAGCGTTACCAAATGCAACCTGTTTGGCGTGCAGACAGGCCCCAAAAAGGACGTTTCAGGGAGTTCTGGCAGTGTGATGCCGATGTGGTGGGATCCGGCTCCTTGTGGCAGGAAATAGAGCTGGTGCAATTGTATGACGACGTTTTTAATCAGTTAAAACTTCAGGGCATCACCATAAAAATCAATAACAGAAAAATCCTGTCAGGTATTGCAGAAGGTATTGGTGCAGAAGACAAACTCATTGACTTCACGGTGGCACTCGATAAGCTCGACAAAATAGGCGAGGAGGGGGTCATTCAGGAAATGAAAACCAAAGGTATCGAAAGCTCTGCCATTGATAAATTAAAACCGCTGTTCACTCTCAGCGGGAGCTCAGTTGAAAAACTTTCTCAATTAAAAGAGCTGTTGTCAAATTCAAAAATTGGAATAGAAGGTATTGATGAGGTTGAGTTTGTAGTGAACACGATTGAGCAACTTGGATTAAAAGCCTCCAAAATAGAATTGGATGTCACTTTGGCCAGGGGGCTTGACTATTACACGGGAGCGATATTTGAAGTCACGGCACCACAGGGAGTACAAATGGGAAGCATTGGTGGAGGAGGTCGCTATGACGATTTAACCGGAATTTTCGGCCTTAAGGGCGTGAGTGGAGTGGGCATTTCTTTTGGGTTGGACAGAATCTATCTAGTGCTTGAAGAGCTGGGGCTTTTCCCAAAAACAGTTGAAGAAAATACTAAAGTGCTCTTTATCAATTTTGGTACAGCAGAATCTGTTTATTCTTTAAAAGCAATTGCAGAATTAAGAATGAACAATATCGCTTCAGAACTTTATCCGGATGCCTCCAAAATGGGGAAGCAAATGGCCTATGCCGATAAAAGAGGTATCCCGTTTGTGGTTTTGGCCGGTGAAAGTGAGTTAAAAAGTAACACTTACACATTTAAAAATATGATTTCAGGTGAGCAACAAACTTTTGACTTGAAAGGATTAATAAAAAAGTTGAAATAATTGAAGCAGCCATAAAAAATTCTCCATGATTTATAGAAATAAAAAAATCCCCTGAAAAACAGGGGATTTTTTGTAGCGTGAGGGGGACTTGAACCCCCGGCCTCCGGGTTATGAATCCGACGCTCTAACCAGCTGAGCTACCACGCCAAAAAATATGGTGAAGGCGAGAGTCTAGTTAATTCCTAGTGTTAATGAGAATCTCAAACTCCATTTTTTGAGTGCGCAAATATAAAAACAATTTATAGCAGCACAAAGCTTTATTTTCAGAAAATAAATTTTAAAATCTTTTCTAATATCAATTTAATATCTATATTGTGCTTCAACTAACTTGATTGCTATGCAAACCAAAGAAAAATATGAGATGGAGTTCCCGATACAGGTTTCACCGGCTCTTCTTTATCAATACATATCCACACCTTCAGGTTTGTCTGAATGGTATGCAGAAAATGTAAATTCCAGAGGTGAAATTTTTACTTTTATTTGGAACGGTTCTGAAGAAAACGCCAAACTTGTTGGCAAAAAAAATGAAGAACGTATAAAGTTCAAATGGGTAGCCGATGAAGGAACAGACTACTTTTTTGAAATGAGAATTCAGGTCGATGAAATTACCAAAGATGTCTCTTTGATGATTACAGATTTTTCTATTCCCGAGGAATTGGATGAAAATAAAATGCTTTGGGAAAATATGGTTTCAGATTTGAAACATACTTTAGGTTCTACTTAATTGCTTCCCGAATTCATTGTATCTTTGCCTCGTTTAACGGGGCTTATTTATGATTAATTTTAACGGAAAACTTTTAACTGATAACGAAATATCAATTTCCCCTTACAATCGCGGACTTTTATATGGTGATGCTGTTTTTGAAACCCTGAGGATATCGGCAGGAAAAATTCTTTTCTGGGAAGACCATTATTTGCGATTGATGGCTTCGATGAGGATTATGAGAATGGAAATCCCCATGGAATTCACTTTAGAATACCTTGAGGAGCAAATTTTAAAAACTGCCTCTGAAATTTTTCCAAATTCAACTGCCCTAAGAGCAAGGTTCACTGTTTTTAGAAATGAAGGTGGCCTATACACCCCTTCAAACCTCTCTGTATCTTTTTTAGTTACAGTTTCTGAAATGGAAACTCCCTTTTACCTTATAAATGATTCCAACTATGAAGTGGAGCTTTTTAAAGACCATTATTTAAACTCAGGCCTGCTTTCAACAATCAAGTCAAACAATAAATTGATTCATGTTCTGGGTGGAATTTATGCCAGTGAAAACGGGTTTCAAAATTGCTTGTTACTTAATGAAAACAAAATGATAGTTGAAGCATTAAACGGCAATCTGTTTCTTGTATTTGACAATGTTATTAAAACCCCTCCAATTTCAGACGGATGCCTGAGAGGAATTATAAGAAAGCAACTGCTTGATATGGCCAAACAACTGCCTGATTATAGTTTTGTAGAAGAAACCATTTCTCCATTTGAACTTCAAAAGGCGGATGAACTATTTATAACAAATGTAATTTCTGGCATACAGCCGGTCACCAAATACAGAAAAAAGTATTATAAAACTGAAGTTGCCAGAGACTTACTAACCAAATTAAATGTAAAAATAAGGCTTAGTTGAAATTAGGGTTTTCAGGAGCGTTTGCCCATATAACATATTCACCGCCAAACTCCACCATCTTTTCTTTCCAGAATGTTTCGTTGTCTTTCAGGAATATGGCATTTTTGTAGGTGTTTTTAACTACTATCCAGCTATTTATATCCAATTCTTTTTCTAGTTGACCAATATCCCATCCGGAATACCCCAAAAAGAACCTGATTTCAGAAGAGTTAATTTTATTGAATTGCAACAATTGTGTAACTGTATCAAAATCACCACCCCAGTAGATGCCGTTTGAAATTTCCACACTATTGGGGATTAAATCAGGAATGGTATGGATAAAATACATATTGTCTTGCTCAACAGGTCCGCCGTTATAAACTATCAATTCTGAATCGATTGTTGGGATCAAATCGCTGATGGTATATTCCAGCGGTTTGTTTAAAATAAAACCCACAAAACCACTTTCATTGTTTTCTGCCAATAAAACAACACTTCTGTTAAAAGATATATCTCCAATAATAGAAGGCTCGGCTATCAATAAGTGTCCTTTGTCAGGTTTTAACATAGGAAATAAGGCTTAGTTTAGACTAAATCTAACCAATTTTTACAACATATGAAAAATTATTTTCGGGAATTGTATCAAAATAAAAGCCCTGAACTATGTCAGGGCTTGATAATAAGATTTTTAAGGCAAAAAACTAGTTGACTGATTTTTGAAGATCAGCACCTGCTTTGAACTTAACTACTTTTTTAGCAGCAATTTTAATAGTTTTACCTGTTTGTGGGTTTCTACCTTCTCTAGCAGCTCTTTTAGAAACTGACCAAGAACCAAAGCCTACAAGAGACACTCTGTTCCCTTTTTTAAGAGATTTTTGAACATTGCCAAGGAAAGATTCCAGGGCTTTTTTTGCAGCTGCTTTAGTGACTCCGGCGTCTGCAGCCATTGCATCGATTAAATCTGATTTGTTCATAATTTGATTTTTAAATTAAATTGTTGGTTAAACGTAAAATTATTTCGCTTTACAAATTTAATCGGATTATCGGTTCATGCAAGTAATAACGGGGGAAAACAGACTTTTTGTTGATAACTTATGTGCTTTGTTAATAAACTTGAGGACTTTTCTTTGATTTTTTGAGAAAATCAGCAACCACTTGTACTTAATAGACTTCAGCTGGATTTTTAACTTCAAACCCGTTTAAAAAGGATGTAATATCCATTTTTTTCTTACCCGGAAACTGAATCTCTTCAATATGAATATAACCGTCTTTGACTGCTACTTTCATTGTTTTTCGCGTTGTTAAAATTGTTCCTGAGGGGTCATTGTGCATGCTGCTTTCAAAAGATGATTTGTATATTTTTATGGAAATGGCATTTTCGTCCTGATTAAAATAACACCAGGCTGCCGGGTATGGACTCAGACCACGTATGAAATTATAAATTTCTTTACCTGATTTGGACCAGTCGATTTTTGTATTCTCTGGGTTTAGCTTATAAGCTGTTTTCAAGTCTTTGGAAAGGGGTTGCTTTTGGGTAATTATTTTTCCTCCTTCAATTTGTTTGACTGTTTCTAAAACCAATTGACTTCCGGCATTCATTAATTTATCGTGAAGTGTTCCTGCATTATCTGTTTCTGAAATTTCAACTTCCTTTTGAACTATAATTTCACCGGTGTCGATTTTGTCGTCTATAAAGAAGGTGGTGATTCCGGTTTTTGTTTCACCGTTGATGATGGCCCAATTGATGGGTGCCGCTCCACGGTATTGTGGAAGCAATGAAGCATGCAAATTAAAAGTACCCCATTTAGGGAGTTTCCATACCGTTTCCGGAAGCATCCTGAAGGCAACCACAATTTGCAAGTCAGGTTGAAGTGCTTTGAGTGCTGATTGAAATTCTTCACTCTTTAAATTTACAGGCTGTAAAACGTTGAGGTTTTGACTTAAAGCATATTCCTTCACCGCCGATTGTTTTAAACTTCTTCCTCTTCCGGCAGGTTTGTCTGGAGCAGTAACAACACCAACGACTTTTTTGCCGCTGTCAACCAATGCTTTTAAGGTTGCAACTGCAAAATCAGGTGTTCCGTAAAAAACAATTTTTAGTTTGGACATTATTTCAGGGTGTATTTGTTGTTTTGGGTAATGGTTATTTTTTTGGTTTCCAAAAGGCTTTGTAAGACAAAAATAACTTTTGATTCTGCAAAAGTAAGCCTTTCGCAAATTTCACGCGAGCTTAAAATGGTTTCTTCCAATAGTAAAAGGACTTCGCCGGCAATAAGTTTTATTTCCCTTTCGGTTGGAAAAACTTGTTGTTTTGAGCACACGTTGCATATTCCACAAGGCAAATCAGAAAAATCCCCAAAATACTGAAGCAATTGAATGCTCCTGCACATTTTAGTGTTTTCAATAAATGCCAAAACAGATTGAACTTGCTCAGTTTTTAATTTATTTAGAGCCTCAACAGTTTTAGCAATTCGATTTATGGTCCTGTCGTCTTCGCGAGGTTCAATAAAAGTTAAAGTGGAATCTGTATTTGAAAGGTTTAGTTTAATTACACTGTCATTTTCAAACTCTTTTAACTCATCGATGATGTCTTTGGTAGATTGTTCGCTTTTTGAGGCAATGAGTTCTAAGTCAACAGAAGCTTCCCTTTCATATATACCGGAATAAAGCCTAAGAATTGTTTTACCGATGATGGATTTTTTCATATTGCTTTCCAGGTACCGGAGGGTTTGATCAGATGGAAGCAAAAACTGTACTTCTGTTTTTCTTCCAAATTCAATCGAAAGTTTGATTATACTCAGCCTGTCTAAGGTCTGAATGGCATTGTAAGTTTTTATTGTATGTAACTCATATTTTATGCAAAACTTCTCAAAATTGAAGTCGTGAGTTGCAAATTCTCCTTCGCCGTAAGCAATAAAAAAATGGTTGCATAACTTTTTGTATATCAGTTTAAGGAAATCAACAGTTGGTAACGTGCTTATAAATTGCCTAAAGACTTGTGATTTGTCGGCTTCATTGTAAAGTAAAATGGCCTTTGAATATTGACCGTCCCTTCCGGCACGACCGGCTTCCTGAAAATAACTTTCCAAGCTTTCGGGCAGGTCGATGTGAATAACCGTTCTCACATTGGGCTTGTCGATCCCCATCCCAAATGCATTGGTTGCCACCATTACCGGCGTTGTTTCATTGAGCCAGTTGGCCAGCTTTTTGTTTTTGTCTTCTGATGAAATACCACCGTGGAAAAAGGTGCTGTCATAGTTGTTTCGGTTGAGAAAATTGCTGATTTCCTCTGTGCTTTTTCTGTTTCTGGCATAGACTATGGAAGGCTCTCCGGGTTTTAATAGCTGTAGTAAGCGATAATGTTTGTCTTCTTCTTTGAAGACCAAATAGGCCAGATTTTCCCTGTAAAATGATTTTTGAAATACCTCAGGTTCTTTAAGCTGAAGTTCATTAATAGTGTCTCTTAAAACTTCAGGAGTTGCAGTAGCTGTTACAGCGATGAATGGAACATCAGGTTTGATTGTTCTAAGCATCACGATGTTTTTGTAAGCCGGTCTAAAGTCATTGCCCCATTGGGAAATACAATGTGCCTCGTCAATGGCAATGAAGTTGACGTTCATCAACTCAATGCGCTGTTGCACGAGTTCCTGTTGAAATCTTTCGGGGGACAAGTAGAGAAACTTGTAGTTGCCGTATATGCAATTGTCGAGCATGCGGTCCAAATCGCTGTAAGTTATTTTGCCGGTGAGGGCCATGCTTTTTATCCCTTTGTTGTTTAAGGCATTGACCTGATCATTCATTAATGCTATTAAGGGAGAAATCACTATGCAAATTCCATCTTCAATTATTGCCGGAATTTGAAAACAAACAGACTTTCCACCACCTGTGGGAAGCAAGGCAATGGTGTCCTGTTTTGCTAAAACACTTTCTATGATTTCTTCCTGTAGCGGTCTGAAGTTTCTATAGCCCCAGTATTGGTATAAAACATCAGCAGGGCTCATAGGTTGTTTTTTATTTTTTCAAGAATAAATGAGAGTCTTTGTTTTACGGGCAATTTTGGTACTTCAATGGGCGAATAGTTGTAACTTTTATATGTGTTTTTGAGATGAGAATGAATTTTTTCAGCTTCTGTAAAGCTTTCATAACGCTCATTGTCGGTAGTATAAATTTCTTTCCAGGGCGGAAGTATAAAAACCAAGTCATAAGAATGATTTTTACAGGTCTTATGCATTTCTTCAGGAAAAGCACTTTCAATATAGTTTAGGTAAGCAATAACGTCGTGTAAACCGCGGTCATAAAAAAGGATGTCTTGCTTAAAATCTGTAACCTGACGGAATTGTTCAAGCCTTCCTTCAATCAATTTCTCACTAAAAAGAATGGGGTTGTTCAAAAACAGTTGCTCGTGACCTTCTTTTCTGGCTTGTAAAATCACTTCGCGTGAAACCTCATGCAGGCAAGGATAACCACTTTCTTCAAGCAATTTAATAAGGGTTGACTTTCCTGTTCCCGGCCCACCTGTTATGACAATGCGTTTTGGATTCAACTATTGAATGTTTTAAAATACAAAATACGGAAAAAGAATTGAAACCGAAGTTGTATCTTTGTATTCGATTTGATTCACTTCAACGTTTTGCCATGCACCAAAATCAAAAAACTGAAGAATTTTATATTCGTTTAAGAGAGCAATTAACAAACAACACCTTGTGGCCCTCACAGTATCTCTATAAGTTTATAGTGCCATCTGAAGACGAAAAGGTAAAGCAGATTAAACAAGCGTTTGAAAATCATGATGCCGATTTTGAAACCAAGTCTTCTTCCAATGGAAACTACATCAGTGTTTCGGTGAAGGTAAAAATGAAAAACCCCGATGCCGTGATTGAAAAATACCTTGAGGTTTCCTATATTGAAGGAATAATTTCACTTTAGGTTAGCATAAAAGAAATATTTTTTACTACTTTGCGCAAAGCAAAAAACAAGTTTTACTACATATTTAATTTATACAATTTTGTTAGACCAGTTAGAATACAACACCGAAAGACCCAAACTCATAATTCCTGAATACGGGCGCCATATACAAAAAATGGTTGATCACGCCGTTACTATTGAAAATCGTGAAGAGCGCAACAAAATTGCCAAAAGTATCATCGCCGTGATGGGCAATTTAAATCCTCATCTGCGTGATGTGCCTGATTTCCAACCCATGCTTTGGGACCAGCTGTTTATCATTTCAGATTTTAAGCTGGACGTAGACTCACCATATCCCATTCCCACTAAAGAAGAATTAATGGAACGACCGGAGCCTTTGGATTATCCTCAAAACTTTCCAAAATACCGTTTTTATGGTAATAACATAAAGCGAATGATTGATGTTGCTAACGAATGGGAGGAAGGCGAAAAAAAGGAAGCTCTTGTTTTGACAATTGCAAACCATATGAAAAAGTCCTACCTCAACTGGAATAAAGACACCGTTGAAGATGATGTGATTTTTGGGCATTTGTTTGAGCTATCAGGAGGTAAAATCAACCTGAAAGAAGGAAATGAGGATCTGTCTAATGCTACAGACTTGATGAAAAGCAAGAAGAAGTATACCAATGGGACTGCTTCAAAGAAAAATTACAAAAACAGACCACGCAAGCGTTATTAAGCAAATCATTTATGGGAATTTTTAAAATTGAAGGCGGTCATAAACTAAAAGGTGAAATCCAGCCGCAGGGTGCAAAAAATGAAGCACTTCAAATACTTTGTGCTGTTTTACTAACACCAGAAAAAGTTGAAATAAAAAATATTCCCGACATCATCGATGTGAACAAACTCATATCGGTGCTTGAAAATTTAGGTGTAAAAGTCCAAAAAATAGGAAAAGGACACTTTACCTTTCAGGCAGACGAACTGAATTTAAACTATCTCGAGTCTGAACTTTTTAAACAGGAAGGAAGTTCACTTAGGGGTTCCATTATGATTGTGGGACCACTGCTTGCCCGTTTTGGAAAAGGCTATATACCACGACCCGGAGGGGATAAAATTGGAAGACGCCGATTGGACACCCATTTTGAAGGTTTTATCAATCTTGGTGCAAAATTCCGTTACAACCGCGAAGAACGCTTTTATGGTGTGGAAGCTCCAGATGGATTAACCGGCACTTATATGCTCCTCGATCAGGCCTCAGTCACCGGAACAGCCAACATCATTATGGCAGCTGTTCTTGCAAAAGGCACCACAACTATTTACAACGCCGCTTGCGAGCCTTATTTACAGCAATTATGTAAAATGCTTAACAGCATGGGCGCAAAAATAAGCGGTGTGGGTTCAAACCTCTTGAGCATAGAAGGTGTGAAATCACTAGAGGGTTGCACGCATACCATTTTACCTGATATGATTGAAATTGGCAGCTGGATTGGACTTGCAGCTATGACCCGTAGCGAAATCACCATCAAGAACGTAAGCTGGGAAAACTTAGGGATTATTCCTGATACCTTCAGAAAACTGGGCATCACGATTGTAAAGCGAGGTGACGATATTTATATTCCTGAGCAAGACCACTACGAAATTCAAAGTTATATTGACGGTTCAATTCTCACGGTTGCCGATGCTCCCTGGCCGGGATTTACACCCGATTTATTGAGTATTGTCCTGGTGGTTTGTACACAAGCACGAGGAAGTGTTTTGATTCATCAAAAAATGTTTGAAAGCCGCTTGTTCTTTGTCGATAAATTAATTGATATGGGAGCTAAAATTATTTTATGCGACCCACACAGAGCCACTGTCATTGGTCACGATTTCCAGTCTATGCTGAAAGCCACGACTATGGTTTCTCCAGATATTAGAGCAGGGATATCCTTGCTGATTGCAGCACTTTCTGCTACCGGTACCAGCATTATTCATAATATAGAGCAAATCGATCGTGGTTATGAACATATCGTTGAGCGATTGCAGGCTATTGGTGCAAAAATTACCAGAGAAGATTAATTGATTTAGGGCACTTTTGTCGCCTGCCAGTTTACTACCTGCCACTTGCTCTTGCGTTTTAAGAAGGTGCCGCTGTTGTAATAATATTGAACAGCTTCGCCGCTTGTACCCTTCATTTTAAAAGCTACAACTGCCATATCACTATAGACATTGATTTGAATTTCTTCTGCTGTATAGATGGTTTTTGGAGCATCTGAAACCTCTGTTTCATTTTCAAACCCGGCCATAATTTCTGCTTTGCCAAAACGTGTACCGGCAGAGCTGGTGTAAATCAAATCTTCTGCCCAGAAGTTGTAGTGAATTTCCCGGTCGTTGTTTGATGCTCCTTCCAGGAAAGTTTCGAGCATTTTGGTTAATTCCTCAGTAATTGAATTTGTCTGACAAACTGAATGTAAACTTAAGAGTAAACTAATTGTTATTAAAACTTTGTTTTTCATTTGATTCAGTTAAACGATATGAATAGTTAAAGTAATATAGACCGCAACAAGTGCGGTCTATATTTATTGTTTTTTTAAATCAATTCGCCGGAACAGGGAAACCTCTATCACGCATCAGTGCATCGATAGTAGCATCTCTTCCTCTGAATTTTCTGTATGCTTCTGCCGGATCCATAGCGTTACGTGGCGCAAAAAGATACTTCACAAGTTTATCAGCCAATTCCCGATCATAAAACCCGCCGGGGGCATCTTCAAAAGCTTCTGAGGCATCACTGGTTAGAACATCCGCCCACATATAGCCGTAATAAGCCGTGGCATAACCCTCACTCGAGAACACGTGTCCAAAATGTGGCGTGCGGTGACGCATCACAATTTCGCTGGGCATACCCAAAGCGTCCAATGTTTTCTTTTCAAATTCACGAGGGTTGATATTTTCAGGGTCAGTAGTGTGGTATTTCATATCCATCAATGCAGAAGCTAAAAACTCGGTAGTGGCAAAACCTTGGTTAAATGTGGAAGCATTCTTGATTTTCTCAACCAATTCAGCAGGTATAACCTCACCTGTTTTGTGATGCCTCAAGAACCTATTAATCACCTCGTCAGTGTATAGCCAACGCTCAAGCAACTGTGACTGGAACTCGGTATAATCCCTTACACCACCGTTTAGGGTGGGGTAGGTTACGTTTGATGCAAAGAAATGCAGGGCGTGACCAAACTCGTGAAAAAACGTTTCTGCATCGTCCCACGAAATCAAAGCAGACTCTCCGGGTGCGGGTTTTACAAAGTTTGAATTGTTTGATGCCAATACTGTGCGTTTACCATCATAGTTGGCGTGGCTGCGGTATTGTGTAGCCCAGGCACCTGAACGTTTTCCTGTTCGGGCATAAGGGTCAAGGTAAAATAATCCAATGTTTTCACCAGTGGTTTTATCATTCACTTCCCACACTTTTACATCTTCGTGGAATACAGGTACACTGCCGTCTGTGATGGGTGTAAAGCTATAGTTAAAGAGTTCACCACCCACAAAGAAAATGGCATCAGTCAGATTATTGAGTTCAAGGTACTGTTTAACTTCGTCTGAGTCGAGGTCATATTTGGCTTTACGTACTTTTTCAGCATAGTAGCGGTAGTCCCAGGGTTCAATGGTGATGTTGTGTCCTTTGGCTTTGGCGATGGCTTGCATTTCATTGACTTCCTCATCAACACGTGCGAGCGCTGCCGGCCAAACGGTTTCCATTAGTTCCATTGCATTTTCAGGGGTTTTAGCCATACGATCCTGTAAACGCCATTGCGCAAAGTTGTCATACCCCAGTAGTTGTACACGTTCGTGACGCAGTCTCAGGATTTGTGCAATTACATCGTTGTTGTCATATTCATCTTGATTGTCACCGCGGGAATAATAGGTGCGCCATACTTTTTCGCGTAAGCTTCTTTCGTCAGAATAGGTGAGGAAAGGATCCATAGATGAACGGGTGTTGGTAATGGCATATTCACCTTCACGACCACGGTCTGTAGCAGCTTTGGCAGCGGCATTGACAAAAGATTCCGGAAGTCCGCTAAGTTGGTCACCGGTAATGTAAGTCACATAATTTTCTTCATCGTGCAGTACATTATTTGAGAATGTTGTGTAAAGTGCGGCAAGCTCCATATTGATTTCGGCATAGCGGGCTTTGCCTTCTTCATCAAGGTTGGCACCATTCATTTCAAACTCCTGGTAGGTGAGTTCGGTCAGGCGTTGTTGTTCGGCGTTCAGGGGATAGGTTTGAGCATTTTCATACACGGTTTTGATGCGTTGAAAAAGGGCCTGGTTTTGCTGGATTTTAGAACGGTATTCAGAGAGTTTGGGAGAGAGTACTGTCTGCACTTCCCTAAACTCGGGAGTGGACATATTGCTGCTCCAGATGCCGTAATAAACACTCACACGATTAAATTCCTGCCCGGCTTTTTCCATAGCGAGGATGGTGTTTTCAAATGTTGGGGCTTCGGTATTGTTAGCAATTTGATCAATCTCCTCAAGGTGCTTTTGCATGGCATATTCCATAGCAGGTTGCAGGTCATCTATGTTCATTTGATCAAATGCAGGAACCCCTTGGTAGGAGCCTGTCCATTCAGCAAGCAGCAAGTTTTCTGACATTGTTTCTTGTTTTTCTTTGGTGTCGCAGCTTTGCATTATAAGTAGAAGACTGAAAGCAAGTGCTGTTTTGTGTAAAGTTGAATTCATTTTCAAGATTTTGATTAGTAACTGGTGTAAAAATTTGCGTTCGCAAAGTAAAAAATTAAATCTTAAAAGGGTGTTAATAAACACATTCTATTAAATTACTTTAAATGTAGTATTCAGATGCGGAAGCACTGTTTTCCAATTATATGTTTGCGCAATTTTCTCTTGTAATGCCTCCATTGCCTGGCTTTCACCATGAACTAAAAAAATCTGTTCAGGGATATTTTTTAGCTCAATTAACCAGTCGATAAGCTCACCTTGGTCAGCATGTGCTGAAAGGCTTTCGATGGTTTTGATTTGTGCCTTAACGGGAATGTATTTTCCTTGCAGTTTAATTTCCTGCTCGCCATCCAATAGCCTTCTGCCTCTTGTGCCTTCAGCCTGAAAGCCTACCAGTAAAACCTGAGTAAGCGGATTTTCAAGATAGTATCTAAGATAGGTGAGCACCCTTCCACCTGTTACCATACCGCTTCCGGCAATAACAATTTTGGGGCGTTTATTGTCAATGGTTTTCCAGGTATCTTTGTATGAAGTAATGATGTTGAAATGTCGGGTCATTGCTGTAAATTCAGATGATGTGAGTTTGTGCCAAGAATCAAAGCGTTTGAAAATATCCAAAACTTCGTTACCCATTGGGCTGTCAACAAACACGGGTATGTTGGGTATTTTGTTTTTTTTGTACAAGATCCAAAGCTTGTACATCAGGGTTTGCAGGCGCTCAACTGCAAAGCTGGGAATGATAATCGTTCCCTTATCCCTTATGGCCTGATGAACAGCCTCTATCAAGACAGACTCACTATCATCTTCGGGATGGAGACGGTCTCCATAGGTACTCTCCATCACAACAATGTCTGCCCATTTGGGTTTTTCGGGTGGGTAGAGCAGGGGGTCGCCTTTACGCCCAATATCCCCTGAAAAAACGATAATTTTTCCAAATACCTCCAGTTCAATAAAAGTAGCACCAATAATATGTCCCACTTTATTGAACCTGCATTTGATGTTTTCGGAAACAGAAATCCATTGGTCAGTTTCAATGGGTCGGAATAAATCGATTGCAGATTCAGCATCTTCCTGATTGTAGAGTGGTAAGGCAGGATGGTGCTTTGAGTAGCCTCCTTCATTAGCTTGTTCTGCTTCTTCTTCCTGAATTACTGCACTGTCGCGTAAAATAACTGAGGCAATGGCCAGAGTTGGGGCAGTTCCTTTAATGGGACCGTTAAATCCTTGTTTGACCAGCCGGGGCAGATATCCACAATGGTCCAGATGGCCGTGGGTGAGGAGTACAGTGTCTATTTCGTTGGCACGAAAGGGAAAGTCATTCCAGTTTTGCAGGCGAAGTTCTTTAATCCCCTGAAACATTCCACAATCAATCAAGATGTTTTTTTCTGGAGTTTCCAAGAGGTATTTGGAGCCGGTTACGGTTTGTGCCGCACCAAAGAAGTGGAGTTTTAAAGAATTACTCATAAGTGAATTTATATTCTTGGATTAAAGATAACTAATATAGAAGAGAATAGAATGACGAGGGTCATAAAATCACAAGAAGCATAGACTATAAGTCATAAAAAAAAAGCGCCCAAAAGATAGAGGCGCTTTAACTATTTTTTATTGAAGTTTTAGTTGATCACATCAACTATTTCAAGTACAAATATAAGGTCTGAATTTGGCGGGATCAATGCTCCTGCACCTGATTCGCCATAGCCTAAATGTGATGGGATAAATAAAATAGCCTCATCTCCAACTTTCATTTTAAGCATTCCTTCTTTAAATCCGGCTATTAGGTCAGCGTTTAAGCTGTAATCTGCCGGCATTGGAGTATATTGATTGGCTTGTTTTCTTCTTGGGTTAACCATATCAAAAGCTTCTGCAACTTCAAGTTTACTTGAGTCAAACAGTGTTCCGTTTGATAAGTAGCCCTCATAATTTACTAAAACACCTTGTCCTTCTTGTGGTTGCACACCATCTCCCTTTTGGGTAAAATGCATTTTTAAACCTGATGGGAACTCAGTAGCTTTGTCTTTTAGGGCTGCAAATTCAGCTGCTTTGACTTCTTTGACTTTGCTAAGGCGGGCTTCTTTTTCTTTACGTTCTTTTTCAATGCTTTCCATTTGCTTTTCAAAAGAGTCCAGCTTCACATTGCCCTTTCTAATGATATTTAGTTTTTCAATTACCACCGGATCTACAGGGCGGTCTCCCTGAGATGTTGGCACTACACTTATCTCTTCAACGATTTCCATTCCTTTAACTACTTCGCCAAAAACTGCATGACCGCCGTCAAGGTGTGGAGTTGGTCTCACGGTTACAAAGAATTGGCTTCCATTGGTTGCAGGACCTGAGTTTGCCATAGATAGAATTCCTTTTTTGTCATGTCTCAATTCAGGCACAATTTCGTCCGGGAATCTATAACCGGGTCCGCCTGTTCCTGTACCCAAAGGATCACCTCCTTGAATCATAAAGTCTTTGATGACACGGTGAAACACAAGTCCGTCAAAATAAGGCTTACCTTTGTATTGCTCATCCACCATTCCGTTTTTGCCTTCTGCCAAATCGACAAAATTGGCTACAGTCATAGGTGCTTGCTCGTGGTGAAGTTTGGCAATAAAAGTTCCTTTGTTTGTTACAAATTCGGCATAAATACCGTCTTCAAGATCTGGGTATTGCTCTTGGCATGCAAAAAGTGTTACAGCAAATAGTGCTAATAGTAAAGTTGTTTTTTTCATAAAAATTAATTGATTTGTTTGATGTTTAATATGGTTACCGTGGAAACGATTGGCATATTTGTGCCAATTCGATTTAAGTCTCCATAGTAGCCGTATGCTTTGTGTGAAGGGAAATAAAATGTGGCTGTTTCTCCTTCGTTAAGTAGTTTTAATCCTTCCCGCAAGCCGGTAAATAGTTCTTCTTTATCCATATGATAAGTTTGCTTGCCTAGTTCATCTTTACTGTAAATAGTATTACCATTTAAATCTTTGATTTCATATTCAAACTCGACTATATCCCCAAAATCTGCTTTCTCATCATTATCAGATTTTTTTTCAACAAAATAATACCAAAAGCCGTGTTCAGAATTGATAATATCATTAATAGTGTCTGCTTTGATTATAGCGAGTATGTCTTTTTCTTCTTCAGCAATCATTTTTTTATTCCGTTCAACAGAGGTATTGATGTAACTGCCTGAAGTTGTCTTCACAGGTCTTCTTGCCTCGGGGGTTTTACAACTCCAGGCGAGTAAAGCGATTGTAAAGATAAATATATATGATTTAAACATTTGACAATTCCTTTTTATAGTCTTGCAATTTACTAATAAAATAGCTAACTGTTTCATCAAGGCTTAGATTACTTTTTGCACCTGCGGCATTGATGTGTCCGCCACCATCAAAATATTTTCGTGCAAACTGGTTAACATCAAATGTACCAAGGCTTCTGAATGAGATTTTGGTAATTTTATCTTGTCGGTTTTCAATAAAGATTGCTGCAAATTTTACGTTTTTGACTGAAAGCCCATAGTTGACAAAACCCTCTGTATCGCCTTTCTGAAAATTGTGTTTGTCGAGATCATCCTGGGTAATTGTAATGTAAGCCGTATTGAATTCCTTCAATATTACAAGGTTCTGTAATGCCACACCCAGCAGTTGCAATCGTTCTGCACTATTGTTGTCAAATAATGATTGATGGATTAAGGCATTGTCAATTCCGTGTTCTATCAAATGTGAAGCCACCCGGTGAGTGGTTGCCGTAGTTGAGCTGTAGCGAAAGGAACCGGTGTCAGTCACTATACCCGTGTAAATACAAGATGCAATGTCTTTGTCCAAAAGCGGGAGGTCTTTCATCATTTCCATAAAATGATAGACCATTTGAGCTGTTGAGCAAATGTTCACATCACTGTAAATATAAGTTGCATAATCGCCGGGTAGTTGATGGTGGTCTATTAGAGCAAAAGGAGTATCAAGATTTTCAAGGACTTGCTGAAGCTCATCGCCCACTCGGGAAAGTGAGTTAAAATCGAGGGTAAAAATGAGTTGAGCCTCCTGGATAAGGTCAGTAGTTTTACTTCGGTCGTTTTCAAAAAGTTTGATTTCGTTTGCCCCGGGCATCCATTTGAGGAAATCAGGAAAGTCATTGGGCATCACCACTACTGCCTCATGACCTTTTTTCTTCAGGTATTGACCCAAGGCCAGAGTAGATCCCACAGCGTCCCCATCAGGATTGCGGTGGCCAATGATGACTATTTTCTTAGGGGTACTTAAAAATGATTTTAAGGAGGCAATCTGTTCTTTGTTCATAGGCTACGAAGATAAAAAATATCAGCAAGCAGTTGGTGCCTGAAATTAAATTTTAACCCGTAGTGCATTATTAAACGAGATTAATTTTAAGGTTGTTAATATTTCTGTTAAACACAAACTTGTTGAGGTA
>ERZ869909.571-NODE-571-length-40222-cov-4.273334_pt1 | contig 40222 bp, 43 predicted proteins | sample MGYA00520892_ERZ869909 | MGnify/ENA primary metagenome ERZ869909 (study PRJEB32215, sample SAMEA104723947) | bioreactor metagenome | biome: bioreactor; feature: anaerobic bioreactor; material: water | place: China | collected 2015-03-12 ... | reverse complement strand
CTGCTCTACGGTTTCCAGCATGTGCTGGTGATGGCGGCAGCTCCCATAACCGCTGCCTTTTTGATCGGCCATACCCTGGAGCTACCGGACAATGTGACCGTCGGCCTGATGAGTGCCATCTTCCTGGCCTGTGGCCTGGCCGGCATCCTGCAGTCTGTCGGCGTCGGCGGGGTCGGCGCCCGGCTGCCCTTCGTGCAGGTACCCGGCGGAGCCCCCCTTGTGATTTTCCTGGCCATCGCCCAGGCCACTGACCTGCAGACCGCCACCGGCGCGGTGATTCTCACCGGCCTCTTCTACTTCCTGGCCCTGCCCTTCTTCACCCGAGTATTGAGATTCTTCCCGCCCATCGTGATCGGCACCATGCTGCTGTTGGTGTCGGTCAACCTAATCCGTATCTTCGGCGGACTGATCACCGGGCGGCCCGACTCACCGGAGTTCGCCAGCATGGGCAGCATCGCCCTGGCACTGGTCACCATCGCCTGCACGGTGATCTTCGCCCGCTGCTTCAGTGGTGTCTGGCAGCGCATCGCCGTGATGCTGGGCCTGTTGGCCGGCGCCGCGGTGGCCGTGCTCAGCGGAGCCATGAGCTTCGATGGCGTGCTTTCCGGGCCCCTGGTGGCAATACCCCAGCCCTTCCCCTTCGGAATGCCGAAGTTCGATCTCTTCGCTTCCCTGCCGCTGATCATCTTCAGCGTGGTATCGATGACCGAGGCAACCGGTCAGACCCTGGCCACCGCCGAGATCGTCGATCGCAAGGGCAACCACACGGCCATCGTCCCGCGCAATATTCGCGCTGATGCCCTGGGATCGCTGTTCGGCGGCTGTTTCGGCACCTCGCTGATCATCACCAGCGGCGAGAACATCGGCATCATTCGCGCCACCGGCGTGCGCTCCCGCTACGTGACCATCGCCGCAGGCGCCATGTTGGTGTTGCTGGCACTACTCGCCCCGTTGGGGCGGCTGGCCTACGCCATCCCTACCGCCGTGGTGGCTGGCACCGCGGTGATCGTCTTCGCGATCATCGGCGTCATGGGCATCAATATCCTGCGCAAGGTGGACTTCAACCAGAACGGCAATATGTACACCCTGGCCGCGGCCCTTGCCATGGGCATCCTGCCCATCGTGGTGCCGGGCTTCTACAGCGCCTTCCCATCCCACCTGCAGATCGTGCTGGGCAATGGCTTGGCCATGGGCACCCTGACCGCGGTGCTGGTCAATATCCTCTTCCATCACCTGGGTACCTCCCGCCGGCCGCACAACAGCGGCGAAACGACACCCCTCGAAGCCTCTAAGGGAGACTAAGGCATGACACACTCGACCCGCGCCGCGCCGCGGCTGACGCCCGAGCGCCTCGACGACGAGACCCTGCTTCTGCTACCCGAGGAGATGCTGCTCCCCGAGGGCTGCCAGACCAACCAGGCGGCCCTAGTCGCCGGGGGCAAGTTTCAGGAGGTAGGCGACGCCACGACCCTGTGCCAGCGTCACCCGGAGATGACCCCCATCGAGTTGCCGGGGTACTTGCTGATGCCGGGGCTGATCGACACTCATCACCACCTAACCCAGTCCCTGGGCAAGTCATTAGTATTCGGCGAACCCTCGGAGATATTCAAGCGTATCTGGATTCCCCTGGAGGCCAGCCTCGATGAGGAGCTGCTGCACCTGTCAGCTAAGCTGGCGGCCCTAGAGGCCCTTCGCGGTGGCTTCACCACCGCCGTGGATGCCGGCACCCGCTCCACCGCCGATATGGCGGCCATCGCCCGGGCCACCGAGGAGACCGGCCTGCGCTGCGTACTGGGCATGATCTGCAACGATCTGGGAGGAGGCGCCAGCGCCGCCGACCCTGAGGCCAGGACGACCATCCTGCAACGGGCCGAGCGGCATCTGGTCCAGTGGCAACAGCATCCCCTGGTGAGCCCGTCGCTGGCGGTTTCGATTCCCGAGGCAGCCAGCGACGCCATGCTGCATGCTGCCTCCGCACTGAGTGCGGAGGCAGGGGTAATCTTCCAGACCCATGTTAACGAGCACCTGCAGGCGGTGGAGCGCTCCCTGGTGGCGCGGCGCCAGCGCCCCCTGGAGCACCTGCATGCGGTCGGCGCCCTGGGGCCCCAAGCCCTCGTGGCCCATGCCACCTTGGTCACCCCGGATGAACTCAACCTGCTGCGCGATACCGACACCGCGGTGGCCTTCAACCCTGTGGCCAGTAGTTGGAAGGGCAATGCGGTGGCCCCAGCGCTGCAGATGGCGGCGCTGGGCATTCGCTTCGGTCTGGGTACCGACGGCACCCGCAGCGACGGCTTTCGCCTGCTGGATGCCGCCGAGACCAGTCAGCGGCTCGCCTTCGGCCTGGCTAGCGGCGATTCGTCCTGTGGCGGCGGCTGGCGCTGGCTAGAGCAGGCCACCCGGGGCGGCGCCGACGCCGCGGGCCTGGCCGGGCTGACTGGCGAGATCGCCCAAGGGCTGGCCGCAGATTTCCTGCTAGTGGACCTGGAGGTTCCGGAGATGACCCCCTCTTGGGACCGCCCCTGGGAACTGGTGCGCTATGCCAACCGCGACCAGATCACCGCCGTCTTCACCAACGGGCGCCTACGCCTCTGGCAGGGCTGGCCCCTGGAGTGGGACGGTCATTCCTTGTTGCGCCAAGTCCGCGAGGCCGCCGCCGCGGTGCGCGAGGCGCCGATCTATCGTGTGCATCCCGAGGCAAGCAAGCACCGCGCCCGCAGCCACGGCAAGGCGCTGGACACCGCGAGGCGGCACCAGCATGAGTGATGTCACGATCTTTTTGATCCTGGCCGTAGCCACCGGCATCGCGGCCTTTATCCAGGGCACCGTGGGCATCGGCTTCGCCCTGGTGGTGGCACCGGTAATGGGGCTGCTGCGGCCGGATCTGTTGCCGGTCGCCCTATTGACCCTGATGTTGCCCCTCAACGCCTATGTGGGGCTGCGCGAAAGGGACGCCATTGACTGGAAGGGAGTGGGCTGGGTCAGCCTGGGGCGCCTGCCTGGCACCCTCGTCGGTCTCAGCATCCTGCTGGTGGTATCCACCAATGGTCTCAACCAGCTGATTGGCGCCTCGACCATCCTCGCCGTGCTGGCGGGACTCTTCGCCCCGGTCTTCCAGCCCAATCGCAGTGCCTGCGCCGCGGTGGGCCTGGTCACCGGGGTCACAGAGACCGCCACCGGGGTCGGTGGGCCGCCGTTGGCGCTGCTCTATCAGCACCGCCCAGGGCCGGTGCTACGCGCCACCATCGCCTTCTGCTTCCTGGTCGGTGAGCTGATCTCCCTGGCCGTCCTCGCCCTTGCCGGCCAATTCCAGCTGCACCAGTGGCTTTGGGCCCTGGCTTTGCTGCCTGCCTTGGCCGTGGGCAGTATTGCCAGTCGCCTGGTCCATCAGCGCCTGGATGCCCGGCGAATGCGACTCGGCGTCCTGTCGTTCGCAATGCTCTCCGGGATCGTGCTACTGATCCCGCGCTAGGAGCCTGTCGGATGTGCCTGATCGTCGCGAGAGACTCAGGCATTCGAAACAGATCAGCGTTAAGTCCAAGAGGCTCCTAGTGCGCCTCGTCCCAATTCACACCACTCTCCGCCTCAACGATCAGCGGCACGCTGAGTTCGGCGGGGGCCTGCATCACCATCACGGCGTCGTCAGCCACCTTGCTGGCCTGCTCATGCAACCAGGTGTCGACCTCCATCATGGCACGCTTGATGATATCCGCCGTGGTGCCCTGCATAGGGGCGTTGATGGCGGTACGTTCGGCGGCCTGCCGACACGCATGGTTCTGGGCCCTGCAGTCCTTACAGCGGCCGAATCAACCAAGCAAAGACTCCAAGCCAAGTTACTGGTCGCATAGAGGGCGTCTACGACCGGCACGATTGCTTCCACGAGAGGGAAGAGGCCTTGGCCAAGGTGGCAGCGTTGGTTAAGTCTGCAATCAACAAAGTTCCAAAAGCACATTTGGAGATCTAATGACAGATTGCGACGCCTTAGCTCATGCCGTCGTGCACCGCCTCCTTGGGCTCATACGCGCGTGCGGCGGCGAAACGATCCAGCAGCGCTTCCAGCCCGAACTCGAAGGCGTCGTCTGCCCGGATACCAGAAAAGGCCTTCAGGGCGAAGTCGAGGCCGGGCATCACCCCTGTGGGAAGGGCGTCCGCCTGCTTTTTCAGGAAACGCTCATGCTCCGCCGGCTCCAAATGCGCCACGTGGGAATTGGCGGCGGCCAGGCAATGCAGGGCAAGCACATGGTAGAACATTGCGCTCTGCTCGGCGTCGAAGCCCGCCTCTCGAAACATGCCGAATGCGTGATCCAGATAGGCCGCCCCGTAGTCGGTCTCTCCAGCGCGAACCTTCTGGAACACCCGAAACTTGGCCTTGGTCTGGATATACTCCGCCGCCCCACGATGATCGCGCTCGCAGGCCATCAGAATGTAAGCGAACCGGCGCAGGCGCTCCCGCCAGGGCAGGTCCTCGGGAATCTCCCTTAGCCGTGCCAGCAGCTCCTTGTAGAAGCGGTTGAGGATCGCAGAGGTCAGGCCGTCCTTGGTGCCGATGTGGTAATGCAGGGCACCGGGTACCACGCCCAGCATCTTGGCCAACCTGACGAAGGAGACTTCTTCGAGGGGTTCGCTCCGTGCCAGCTCGTAGGCCAGCTCAATCACCGCCTCCCGGCTGACGATGCCCTCCCCGTTGCTACCGTCCAGCCGCGGCCGACCGCGGCCACGCCGCTTCTCTTTTAATGTCTTTTCCATGCATTAAAATTGCCACAGTATCAAATTTCCTTGCAAGCTTCTTTTTATTGACATAGCCTCAATAAATGCCAGCATCCTCTGAAAACGAAATTTCGAAAGGAGTGACCGTAATGACCGAGAAGCTTGCAACGCGCGACGACGCCTCCTCGGCGAAGAGCTTTAACGAAGCGATGGGCGTCGGCACGGGAGACCTCGCCGGCGTGAAACATGCCGTGGAGGATGGCATCCGGCTGGCCCTGCATGGAGTCGATCACACCGCCCGTCCGACCTGGAAACTGAACGAGACGGTGGAATTCTACCGCGATGTGCTCGGCCTGCCGCTGGTGCATGCGATCACGGCGCGCGGCTGGGGTCCTCCGGGACACCACGACTTCCTACACTTCTTCTTTGATGCCGGAAAAGGCGCCACCATCGCCTTCTTCTATTACATCGGCAGCGAGCGCCCAGAGAAATACGCCCCCGAAGCGCATCATTTCTACTTCGCCACTCACACCGCCTGGGCCGTGGACTGCGAGGAAGAGCTAGTCACATGGAAGGAAACGCTGGAAACGCGCGGCATCCAAGTCTCACCCTACACCCGGCACGAAATCCTGGAGTCGATCTATTTCACCGACCCGAACGGCTATCCCGTGGAAATCACCCGCCGACTCCGCGACACCGAGTCGATCGACGAAGTGGACGCCCGCCTGACCATGCAGGCCGCAATGGATGTGGAGTCCGAGGCGCGCGCTGCGGGTAGGCTGATCGAGGACATTGATACCGTCTGGCGCCGCAAGGCCAAACTGGTCAACGCATACAAGGAGGACGCCCAATGATCGAGGTACATGTCATCGATGTCCCCGAGTTCCGGGCAATGGTCGACACAATGCGCGAGAAGCCGGCCGTGACGATCAGCGGCCCCGTGAAGGGCTACTGGACGATCTCCGCAACGGATGAACTGACTTTTGACCGCAAGGCAATGAAGATGAAACCCGCGGTCTGGTACGGCATCTTCACCGGTGGCCTCAACGGCGAAGTCGCCCACTGGGGACGCGACGAGGTACGCGTCGTCGGGACCAGCCGGTCATTCTGACCCATCCATCCGCGCCGGTTTAAGAACATTCTCCGGAAACAGGTGGGCATGAACTAATTCTCTTTTGCTTTTTTATTGATATCATGTCAATAAAAAAGCAATCTCGAGTAAAGACACAAGAACTAGGAGGCCACGATGTCTTCCGTAGACTTCAAGCCACTGGCCGGGCTCAGGGGCGCGCAGTGGGACCCAGCGCGACTGCCGACTGACATGATCGCCTCGGTCCACACCCTTACGACCGTCGATGGCGCCAACATCACCGGCTACCTCTATCGTCGCGGTGGCGAGCGAGCCGTCTGCTGCCTGATGCACCCGCGCGAGATCCTGGCCACCCACTACCTTGTCCCTGAGCTGCTCGAAGCTGGCGCAGCGGTATGGGTCCAGGGGTCCCGCAACCCAGGCAACGACCTGCGGCTAGAGCACGAACTAGCATTGCTGGACGTCGATGCCGGGACGGCCTTTCTGAAGGACCGGGGCTACGAGCAGCTTATACTCGTCGGCAACTCGGGCGGCGGCGGGCTCTATGCCTTCTACACTGAACAGGCCAACCTGCCCCCATCACATCGCGAGACGCACACGCCCGCAGGACGACCGGTAAAGCTCTCCGAGGCCCCGATGGCCAGGCCCGACCTGCTGGTGCTGGTGGCACCGCATCCTGGTCAGGGCCTGCTGCTCATGAACTCGCTGGATCCCTCCGTCACCGATGAACTTGACCCGCTCTCCCTGGATCCTGCCCTCTTCCCCTTCGCCACCGAGAACGGCTTCTACCGCGATGGGGCGACCTACGCCCCCGAGTTCATCGATCGCTACCGGGCAGCCCAGAGAGCACGTGTCGACCGGATAGACCAAGCTGCTCGGGACATGGTCAGCGCACGTATGGAGGCACGCGCCCGGATGAAAGCCGGCGAGGCTTCCGTCCAGGAGCAATTGATGGCGGGCTGGCAGCATATCTTCGAGGTGCCGCGCACGGACGCCGATCTGCGCAACTGGGATCTCTCCCTCGATCCAACCGACCGCACGCTCGGCTCGCTCTGGGGACGCGACCCGCTCAAGACCAACATGAACGGGGTCGGCTTTGGCAAGGTCTGCACGCCGGAGAGCTGGCTGTCGACCTGGTCGGGGCTCTCCTCGAAGGCCGGAGTACTGCGCTGCGCCCCGGTGATCGACCAGCCGACCTTCGTCGTGCGCTACACCGCGGATGCCTGCGTCTTTCCCGAGGAGATCGCCGCGATCTTCGACGCTCTGGGCACCTCTGACAAGGACCAAGTGTCGATCCGCGGCACTCACCACGGCCAACCCCTCGCGGCTGGCGAGCCCAGTGGCCAGGCTCTGGCCGGCGAGGCGATCCGCGGCTGGCTGCAGGACCGGCTCGTCACCTGAGTCACACCGGAGGAAGAGATCATGACCTACCAACCACAGCACCCCATGACCGGTGTCGTCTATCCGTCAGCCGCCGACCTTGAGCGCTGGCACGCGTCCGGCGCCATCACCGCCGAGACACTGGCCGACGGTTTCCGCGCAGCGGCCTGTCAGCATGCCGAGCACCCCGCCATTCTCTGGCTCGACGGCCAGGTCAGCTATACCGAGCTGGATGCAATGACCAACAGAGTCGCCCTGGGGCTCCTTAAGCTGGGGTTAAAGCCGCTCGACCGAGTTATCTTTCAGCTCACCAACAAGCCGGAGACGCTCATTGCCTTTCTCGCCTGCTGGAAGGTCGGAATCATCCCGATCTGTACCCTGGCCGCTCACCGCGAGGCGGAGATCGGCTATCTCGTCGCGTTCGGTGGCGCCAAGGCCCACTTCATCGAGAGCGACGAGACAAAGTTCGACTTCCATACCTTCGCCAGGAAGATGCAGAAAGAGGTAGAAGGACTCGAGCTGATCGTCTCGACCCGAGGCCTCCCCGGTGAGGGTGCTATCGACCTGGCAACGCTGATGCTGGAAGACTCGGACGAGGCACTCGCCGAGCTCGAGGCCATCCCCCAGGACCCCTGGCAGGTTGCCGCCTTCCAGCTCTCGGGTGGCACGACCGGTGTGCCCAAGATCATCCCGCGGATGCACTCAGAATACCTCTACAACATGCGCCAGGTTTGGACCTTCAAGGGCTGGAATACACAAGACCGCCTGTTCGTCCCCATGCCCTTTGCCCACAACCTCAACATGGGCTGCGGTTGGGGACCCTTCCTCATGAACGGCGGCACGGTGATTGCCACGCCGCGAGTCGACCAAGAGGCGATGCGCGAGGTACACAATACCCTGCGGCCCACGATCATGGGCGCCGCCAAGCCGATCATCATGCGTATGAAGACAGAGGTTTCCCAAGGACATATCCCCACGGGTGCACTGCGTGAAATCTTCTCCACCGACGCCGCCGAAGATGTAACCCGCACAATGGGCGTGGAAGGTCATCACATCTTCGGGATGACCGAGGGCACCATCATGTTCACCCGGCATGGTGACAGTGAGGCTATCCGCTTCGGCACCTGCGGTCGCCCAATATCGGAGCATGACGAGGTCAGGTTGCTAGAGCCCGGGACCGAGAACGAAGTCGCCGAGGGCCAGATCGGTGAACTCGCCGTGCGCGGCCCCTACACCATCCGTGGCTATTACAATTCCCCGGAGCGCAATGTGGAAACTTTTACAAGCGACGGCTTCTACCGCTCCGGCGACTTGATGCTGCGGCATCAGAAAGACGGTCAGGACTATTACTCCTTCGAAGGTCGCATCAAGGACGTGGTAGACCGCGCCGGCGAGAAAGTGAATTGCGAGGAGGTCGAACGTGCCGTCATGGCCCATCCCGCCTTCAGTGATGTGGCTGTGGTCGGTATGCCCTCTCCTACCCATGGAGAACGCATCTGCCTCTACGCAGTGGTGGAGCCAGGCGCGATCCCGCCCAGCGTCGAGGAACTCGGTGCCTTCCTCAAGGAAGCAGGGCTTGCGATCTTCAAATGGCCCGAACGCATTGAAATCATTGATGAACTCCCCTTAACCAAGGTCGGAAAACTCAACAAGGCCATACTGCGTCAGCGCATCGAGGCAACATTGGGGGGCAAGGCTACCGGGATTACCGAGAGCCCTTAATCGGAGTTGCATAAGAGCATAAATATTATCAATAATTGACTGGGTATCAAAATGAAGATCAATGTTCTCGGTGGCGGCCCCTCAGGCCTCTACTTCGCCTATCTCGCCCGTAAACGCCTCGGCAAGGTGGAAGTCCATGTACATGAGCGTAATGCGCCCGATGCAACCTTCGGCTTCGGTGTCGTCCTCGCCGGAGCAGGCCTTACCCGGCTGGAAAAGGCAGATGCCGAGAGTTTCGATCGGCTCCGCAGCATCACCAAGCGGCTTGGCAATCAGGAAATTATCCTGAACGGACAGGCCGTCTCAATCAGTGGTGAGGAATACGGTGGTGCCGTCGAAAGGCTGCAATTGCTGAAGATGCTGCAGGAACTCTGCGCAGAAGTCGGCGTGCACGTCAGTCACAATGACGACGTCCTCGACGTCGAAGCCTTAGAAGATGCCGACCTGCTGGTCGGCGCGGACGGCGCAAACTCTACCCTGCGGCGCACTTATCCCCACGCCTTCGGCACCCATGACAGCCAGCTTTCCAACTCCTTCGCCTGGTACGGTGCCGAGCGTGTGCACGACCGCCCGACACTCAGCTTCCGCAACGCCGGAGGAGGTGCTTTCTGTGCTCATTACTACCCCTACACGAACCGTATGTGCACCTATGTCATGGAGTGTGATCGCGCCGCCTGGGAAGGTTGTGGCTTCAGCGAGATGACCGAGGATGAGCGGCAAGCCTTCGTGGAAAAGCTCTATGCAGAAGAGCTGAGGGGCGCCCCGCTCATCTCCAACAAATCAGAATGGCGGAATTTTCAGCCGGTCTGGAATGACCACTGGACGTACGGTCACCGGGTACTGATCGGAGACGCTGTACGGCGGGCGCATTTCTCCATTGGCTCGGGCACAAGGATAGCAATGGAGGACTCCATCGCCTTGGTCCAGGCCTTGGCGACGAAGGGTGACATCCAGGCGGCACTTACCACCTATGTGGCCACCCGCAAGCCGGCCGCCGACAAGCTGATCGGCGCGGCCCAGGAGAGCTACACCTGGTACGAGGAGATGAGCCGGCACATGCAAGCCGGCACCCCCCACGCCTTCGCCTTGGACTACCTAACGCGCACCAGCCGAGTCGATATAGCACGCGTCACGTCAGAGTACCCCGCCTTCATGAAGGCCCTTGATGCCGAACGCATAAGGATGACCGAATGACGTCCTACTCCTTCTTCCCCTCGACGGAATCTGTCATTGGCGATGCACCGCTGATCATCCGTCGCGTGGTGCGCTGGGGGGATTGCGATCCCGCTGGCATCGTCTACACGCCACGCTTCCTCGACTACACGATTTCGGCCCATGAGGCGTTCATCAGCCTGATGCTGGGCGGGCCGCTTCACAGTACAAAGACGAGTCTCGGGGTGAGCTTCCCGGTTCGGGGCGCCGAGCTTGATTTTCGCTCACCGCTGCCGGTCGACACCCAGTTCGACATGGAGGTCCGGGTGGGCGAGATTCGCTCACGCACGTTTGACCTCCACGTCACCGCCAGAAGGGTTGCCCCGGGGCATCCCGGGCCAGTCGCCTTCCTCGCCCGCATCAGCCCGGTCACCGTGGATGGCGCCAGCTGGTCCGCCGTGCCCCTGCCGGACGCGCTGAGATCCCGGATTGCGGCCTATGCCGACGCCCACCCCCTGCTCTCGGAGATATCGCTATGAAGACCTACCGGATCGGGCAGATCGTGCCCTCCTCCAACATCACCATGGAGACCGAGATCCCTGCCATGCTCCGGCAGCGGGAGGCCATCCGCCCGGAACGCTTCAGCTTTCATTCCAGCCGGATGCGCATGAAGAAGGTGACCCCGGAGGAACTGGCTGCGATGGATCACGACTCCCTGCGCTGCGCGCGCGAGCTGGCGGATGCCGATGTCGACGTCATGGGTTACGCCTGCCTCGTGGCGATCATGAGCCAGGGACTCGGCTATCACCGCACCGCCCGGGCCAGGCTGGAAGGCGCGATCGCCGAAGAGGGGAAATCGATTCCCGTCATCTCCTCGGCCGGCGCACTGGTCGAGGAACTCAAAGCGCTGGGCATCAAGCGGGTCAGCCTGCTCATGCCCTACATGAAGCCGCTGGCCGCCAAGGTCAATGAATACATCGAGAGCGAGGGATTCGAGATCCAGGACAGCCTGGCGCTGGAGATCGAAGACAACCTCGCCGTCGCCGCACGAGACCCAATGGCCCTCACCGAAGACGTCAAACGGTTGAATACCAAAGGTGTCGACGCCGTGGTCCTCTCGGCCTGTGTGCAGATGCCGTCACTGGCGGCACTGGCCTCGGTCGAGGCCAGCCTGGGCATACCGGTGACCTCAGCCGCAGCCTGCACGGTCCGTTCGATGCTCAAAGCCATGCGCCTGGAGCCGGTGGCCTCCAATGCAGGTGCCTTCTTATCCGAAGCGTTGGCATCGGTCGAGTAGCCCAATCACTCTTGCATCCAAGCAGCCGGTCGCCCGGCAACAAAAACAGAGGTAAGGCAGTCATGAAAACAATCACAACCCTTCTCGCCGCCACAGTGCTGACTGTGACCACCGCTACGGCCCAAGCCACTACACAAGTCCGAATGCTCAAGACCTGGGATGATCGCTATCCCGGTTCCACCGTGATTTGCGATCGATACGCCGACCTGCTCGAGGAGGCCTCTAATGGTGAGATCCAGGTCCAGATGATGGGCCCCGAAACTGTTCCGCCATTAGAGCAACTGGAACCCACCCGCCAAGGCATTTTCCAGGTTCTTTGTACCTATCCCGGGTTCCACACCGGTTCCGTCACCCTGCTGACTGGCCTGGAGAGCATCCGCCCCGACGCCAAGGATTTTCGTGAAAGTGGGGCAATGGATGTGATCCAGGAAACCTATGCCAACCTCGGCGTGCACGCCATCTCGGTGCCACTGGCCCATGGCTACTGGATCTACCTAAATCGTGACTTGTCGAGCCACGGCGACCTGCGAGGCCTGCAAATCCGTGCCCTTCCCCCGCAGCACCCCTACATCAGCTCTATCGGTGGCACGCCGGTGGTAATGTCTCCAGCCGAAATGTTCAGTGCTTTGGAGCGTGGTGTGGTGGACGGGGCACTTTTCCCGGCGGCGGGAGCGGCAGGCTACGGCTTCTCTGAGGTCACTGACAAGTACTTCGATGCCGGTGCCACCGCCCCACATATCATTGTGGCCAATGCCGCCTTCTGGGATGGATTATCCGAGGAAGTTAGGGCGATATTCGAGGCCCAGGCAGAAGCACTGGAGCATGAGGTGCCCGAGACCTATACGCGCCTGAATGCCGAGGAGCACGACAAGATGGCCGCTGCCGGCATGAAGCTTTTGAATCTGGAGGACGAGGTCGCCAATACCCTGTCCGAGGCTATCGTCAACGGCGCCTGGAGCTTCGCGGCGACCCGCAACCCGGAGGCCGCCCAAGAGCTGCGCGACATAGTAGAAGCATCCGGGCTGCTTAACGACTGAAGTGATGATGTGCCGGGATCGTGCCCCGAGAAGCACGACCCGGCACATCAATGAGAGGTTAACCACATGCTACCCCTGCTCACGAAAACCCACGACGCCATCAGCGAACTCGGGCTATATGCCGGGCTGCTCTCCCTGGCCCTGATTGCCCTGCTCATCTTCATGGGGACAATGTCGCGCTATTTCCTCGGCGCACCAATCGGCTGGATATCGGATTGGTCAAACTATCTGCTTGCTGTCTCCGTCTTCGTCACCGCCCCTGCGGTTACCAGACGTGGGTTGCATGTCAGTATGGATATCCTGCCGTCTCTGTTGCCATCAGACACCCTGCGGAAGGCAGCAACCGCCCTGTCTTCAACCCTAACTTGCACGATTCTTGCTGTGCTGAGCTGGCTCTTGATACGCAGTCTCGCTGACGCATGGACTTCCGGCACGACCACTGCTGCCGCCTATCCGATCCCGAGATGGTGGTTATTTACGGTCATCCTGTACGGCTTGGCCTCTTCAGGGCTACATGTCTTGCGGGCAGGCATCGCCGCCCTTTGCGTTGAACATCCCGCCTATACCCCCGAGCCTACCGAAGGAGCCTGACACATGGCGATCTATGCCGGATTCTTCACCTTAGCCGGGCTCTTCATCATCGGCGTTCCTGTCTTTGCGGCGTTCTTCGGTTTCAACATTATCGCAGCCATCTTGCTGATGGGCCCGCAAATGCTGTCGCTCTTCTCAGCTTCGATACTTGATACTGTCACCACAGGCGAGCTGGTCACGGTGCCGCTGTTTATTCTCATGGGGGAGCTGCTTTTCCGCTCAGGCTGCATTGCCATCTTGTTTGATGCGGTGGACGACATCATCGGCCGAATCCGCGGCCGGCAATACGTCATCGTTGTAGTGATTTCGGTGCTTCTTGGGGCTCTCTCGGGATCAGCTGTTGCCGTAGCCGCCATGCTCGGCCGCACCGTTATGGTCGAGGGTATGAAACGTGGAGGCGATCGTCGCCTACTTGCGGGCCTCATCCTTGGTGGTTCTTGCCTAGCCCCGATCATACCCCCTAGCTTCCTCGTCGTGCTGATCGGCATGCTCTCGGGCACCTCAATTTCGGCTCTGCTCGCAGCCGGTGTATTGCCGGGCCTCGTCGCGGGGCTACTCTTCTTCCTTTATGTCCAGGTGCAGCTCCACCTCGATCCTAGCCGGGACCTCGAGCGCAATGAGAGCCGCTTACAGCGCCCTCTCTGGAAAGCCATTATCTCACTGATGCCGTTCTCCCTCGTGATCTTCTCGGTCTTAGGGTTAATCCTGCTCGGTATCGCCACACCCAGCGAATCTGCCGCCTGCGGCGTCGTGGGCGCCCTGATTGTCTCAGCGATCTATCGCAAGCTCACAGTAAAGATGGTGATCGAGGCCCTGAAGGGAGCTGTGCTAATGTCATCCATGATCTTACTGATCATGGCAGCCTCAAAGATTCTCACCCAATTATTAGCCTTCTCAGGTTTCACCCACGAACTGATAGCCTTCCTCACGGCTATGGATCTTTCGATGTTAGCGGCTCTAATACTGTTGATGCTAATTCCCTTCGTGCTGTGCATGTTTCTGGATCAGATCGCGCTAATGCTGATACTCATACCGATCTACAATCCCCTGATTGGAGTCTTCGGCTTTGATCCGCTTGTGTTCTGGACGCTTTTCTTACTGAACCTCACTCTCGGTGCGATCACTCCACCCTTCGGCTATGCTCTGTTCACCCTCAGCGCTTCGAGTCCTAGCGAGGTTAGTCTGAAGGAAATTTACGCCGCAGCGTGGCCTTTCATCGGTTTGATCGTCCTTACGATGGTTTTGACATACAGCTTCCCAGCCTTGGTTACTTGGCTTCCCGCACGTCTTTAATGGGCACGCCCCTGATTTCGTACTGCTTGCGCAGCTAAAGCCAGACGTGATCGGGGGGTATTCGCCGAATAATCAGCTTGGCCATTTATTATTGTTACAGGGACGCAGACGATCGATTTACCTTCACCAGCGAGATACTAGCTTCGGCTTTGGGTTCTCTACTGTTTAGATACACTGCTCTCCCGCCCCCAACCAAGCTGAGCTACATTTTTACGGCTCGGAGCGTAATAAAATCGTGACCTAGCCACCGTTGTAATGAAACGCACATTTCTGCAGACACTCATATCTCTATCGTCATGCAACACTTATAGCTTGGGCAGTAGGAATTATTTGATATGAGCTATTCAAATTTGACCTCAGTCAATCCATCTTGGCTCCCTTTTTCTTATACTCAATGTGAGTAGTGTTTTGACACCGCCATGATCATCACGGGAGAAGGAAGATGAACAGAATATTTGACTACATGCAGTGGACACGTACAGTGCGCGAGCTTCAACTCTCTGCCCCTGAGGTAATGAAAGATATAACCCATGATTTAGAGCATCCGATGAGCCCGCCACTTGAGCTAGCCGTGTCGCGTATTTTGGATGAACGGCGTTACCCCGACTTCCGGGCCGCTGAGGTGCTACTGCCTGCAATGATGAAGACCTTCGCCTTCTCACCGCAGGAATTGGAGAAGTCGAGTCGGAAAGGGCTTGAGTCTGTCTGCACTCACTGCAGGAAGGTCGGGACCTGCTGGCGAGCCATGCGTGACCATGCTGGGGCAGAGGTCTGTCGCGATTTCTGCCCAAATGCCGAGGCATTCACGGTTTTAGCCAACGATAAATGAGCCTCGCTTATTCAAGCTTTTCGGCGTTTCATGTGATATGGCATGGTCGAGCAGGTAGCCTACGGGGCAGCCAATCAGGTAGATCCCAGCGATGAAGAAGCTGTAACAGCTTACGCTTAAGAAACTTGCTTTTACCAGGATCGATACCAATGGTGTCTCATTCCATTAATTAGATTAAGGCAGAACCACCCAAGTCCGCCATATCAGGCAGGCCAATAAAAAAACTTTCAGACCTATATCACTCCTGTGACCTGAGCCCTCCCCGGGCTTGTTTTATCAGCACAGGAGACCCGATATGCCCCCACCCTGCTCGCGCTGTGTCTCGCAGCGCGTCGTCAACCTCGAGACGGCCCGCAAGTTGGGCACTGCTGTCGGCGCACTGGCAGGCTCTCTCAAGGGCGCCTATGCGTCGCTCTACTCACCCGGTCGCTTGCTGGTGTCATCAGCCCAGTTCCCTCTCAGTCGAGTCGCTACTGCGGTAGTGGCTGCCACGACGGGCGGAATCGCGGGCGCCACCGCCGGTAATCAGATGTTCCAGAGCCTGTTTCCGCCCGGCGAGGGCACACCCTGGCTGTGCCTGGGCTGTGGCCACGCCTTCCGTCTTCTGAAGTGATTCTGTTTGTTGCAACCCATCTACCCGCCGGCGCTCTGCCGGCTTTTTTCGTCAAGGAGATTTTTTATGGCACATCTGATCGAGCAAATGGCTTACGTCGGCGACACCCCCTGGCATGGCCTGGGGCAGCAACTCTCGCGTCATCAACCGCTGGAGGTCTGGCGGCAACAGGCCGGCATGGACTGGCATATCGAGGAATCCCCTGTGCGCTTCATTGCCGATGGCGCGGGGCACCTAGGCAGCATCCACTCCTTTCCGGAGCAGAAGGTGCTCTACCGCTCCGATACCAGAAGCCCACTGTCGGTGGTCTCGCAGCGCTACAAGGTGGTACAGCCAGAGGAGGTGCTGGAGTTCTACCGGGATCTGACCGAGTACGCCGGTTATGAGCTGGAGACGGCCGGGGTACTCAAGGGCGGTCGCAAGTTCTGGGCACTGGCTCGCAGCGGGCTGGGTACGGCCTTGAAGGGCCAGGATCAGGTCAATGCCTATCTGCTGCTGGCAACCTCCTGTGATGGCTCGCTGGCCACCGTGGCCACACCGACCTCGGTGCGAGTGGTCTGCAACAACACCCTGACCATTGCCCTGGACGGCATGACCCAAGGCGTGAAGGTGCCGCACAGCACCGAGTTTCGACCCCAATTGGTCAAGCAGCAGCTGGGCATCTCGGTCGCCCAGTGGGACGACTTCATGTACCGCATCAAGACCCTGGCTGAGCGCAAGGTCAGCCAGGAGGAAGTGGCGACGTACTTCCAGTCGGTGATCTGCAACGCCGAGGCACCGCTGGACGATCCCTCCAAGCTGCCCAACTACCGGGCGCTCAATCGGGTTCAGAAGCTTTACCACGGCGAAGGGCGTGGATCTCAGCTTTGCACCGCGCAGGGCACCGCCTGGGGGCTGCTCAACGCCATCACCGAGTACGTCGACCACGAGAAGCGGGCTCGCAGTAACGACTACCGCATGGACTCCGCCTGGTTCGGCCAGGGGGCAAACCTCAAGGACAAGGCCCTGGAATCCGCCATGGCACTGGTGGCCTGATCCTCGTCAGCTGTTCTGTGCATTCCATCCCCTATCGATTCCACATCCTCATCACGTCATAGCGCCCGGCCCATTCAAGGCCGGGCGTTTCTGTTTTCGGAGGTGCCAATGCAACCGCCCATGACATTCGAGATCTGCCGCGCCCTGACTCTACTGACCCGCCAGCTGCTGGGGGCCGGTGAAACAGAAGCCCTGACCCACGTGATGGCCGAGGGTCAGGTCTATCGCGTGGTCGTGTCACTGGAGCCAGTCCCTGTCGACCAGCTTCACGAAGTCATCAACCGCTACCGCTAAGGAGAGTTCCATGGCAACGCCCATTCACCCCAAGCAAGCCAAGTCCACCGGCAAGGTGCCGGTTACCCAACCCCTCCAGGAGAGCACCGCGATCATCCAGGTGATCGAGCGTGCCGCCCTCAATCCTGACGTCGATATCGACAAGATGGAGCGCCTGCTGCAGATGCAGGAGCGCGTGCTCGACCGGCAGGCACTGATGGCATACAGCGCTGCCATGGCGGCCATGCAGACGGAGCTGCCGAGCATCGCCGAGCGAGGCCAGGGCAACAACGGGGCCTACGCCACCCTGGAGGACATCGTCGATACCGTGCGCCCGATCATGCAGCGACACGGCTTCGCAGTGAGCTTCCGTATCCAGACCCAGGAGCGTGGCATCCAGGTCACCGGTGTGCTGATGCACCAGGAGGGGCATCGGGAAGAGACCAGCATGCTGCTGCCGGCGGATGTGAGCGGCAACAAGAACGCCGTGCAGGCGTTTGGCTCCTCCGCCAGCTATGGCAAGCGTTACGTGCTGTGCGCACTGCTCAACATCACCACCCGCGGGCAGGACGACAACGGGCACGGCGCCGCGCCACCGAGGAAGATGGTCACGGCTTTTCAGGCGGCTCAGCTCAAGCAGCTGATCACCGCCTGCCCCGTCACTACCCAGGAATGGTTCGTCGGCAAGTACGGCGAGGTCGAGCGGGTCCCCCGCAGCGATTTTGACAAGCTACGGGCCTCCCTGCAGAAGCGGGCCTTACCCAACCATCAACGTCACTGAGTGATCGGCGAGGGGTCCTCCCTCGCCACTTATGCCGTCATGTCACAAGGAGATCGTCATGCAGATTCTGACACTGGAGCAGGGCACGCCCGAGTGGCATGCCGCCCGTCTCGGCATCGTCACCATGTTCGAGATGAAGACGCTACTGGTCAAGGGCAAGGGGCCGGGAGGCTTCGGTACCGGAGCCATCAGCTACATGCATCAACTGATCGGTGAGCGCATCACCGGTGAGCCCTCGGATGCCTTCCCGGGCAATGCCCACACCCAGCGCGGCCATCAACTGGAACCGGTGGCCCGGGAGCTCTACCAGGAAGCCACTGGCCTGCCCCGCCTGGAGCAGGTCGGCATCATCCTCAACCATGGGGTGGGTTACTCACCAGACTGCCTGGTGGACAGCAACGGCCTGGCTGAGATCAAGACCAAGCTACCCAAGTTCCAGATCGAGCTGCTCTTGGACGACGAGCTGCCCCAGGAGCACGTGGCCCAGTGCCAGGGCGGCCTGTGGGTCAGCGAACGGGAGTGGATCGACTTCGTCAGCTACTGGCCGGGCATGCCGCTGTTCGTGAAGCGGGCTTATCGGGACGAGGCGATGATCCGCACCATCGCCGAGCGCGTGGAGGCGTTCTACGAGGAACTGGAGCGCCGCATGGCCGTGGTCATGGCCGCCTGAGGAGAGACACCATGAACCATCGCAAGCTGAGTGCTGGCGAGATCCCCGGCACCTATCACATCACCGCCCCGGTCACCGAGGCCGAGCTGCTCAGCATCGCCCAGGCCTTCGCCCGTCGACGGCTGGCCAAAGGACGCAAGATCACCCAGCCGGCACTGGCCTTCGAGTACCTGCAGGTGCTGCTGCAGGACTATGAGCACGAAGTCTTCAGTGCCATCTTCCTCGACAGCCAGCACCGCGTGATCAAATTTGAGGAGCTGTTCCGCGGCACCATCGACTCGGCCAGCGTCTACCCGCGAGAGGTGGTCAAGAAGGCCCTGGCCTGTAACGCTGGAGCCATAATACTGGTCCATAATCACCCAAGCGGTGATCCTGAGCCCAGCGACGCCGACCGGCGCATCACTCAGCGGTTGAAGGACGCGCTGGGTCTGGTCGAGGTGCGGGTCATCGACCATATCGTGGTCGGCAGCGAGGGCTGCGAGTCCTTTGCGGAAAAGGGGTATCTCTAAATCTGTGTGACGGCTATGCCGCCAATGCCGCCCTGAGGGGCGGCACCGACTAAAATGTAACGGTATTTACCTGACAGTCGGCCGCTGAAAAGCAAAGTGGCCATAGTGCTCCCCGTGGGTTATAGAACGAGTGTCTGACGCTCGGCTGTAACACCATGAGGAAACGACTACGGCAACAGATAGTAAGGCTGTGCACTTCTCATCGTGTCATGGTCTCAGCCAAGCAATGTATAATCTCTTTCCCATCCTTATAGGCTTGAACGACCTCACCGTATGTTGTATTTGAGTTAAGCTTACCCTCATGGGCAAAATCATTCCGCCAAGTTATTAAGTTTCCATATGAATTTTCTATGTCTCGATGAGTCTCAACAAGGTAGGACTTGGCCCTCTCCTTGAGCTTTCGGTTAAACCTATCATTATACTTGCTCCCGAATTTTTTTATATAATCAGACTTTATCACATTAATTTTTATTCGCCCATTCATCCTGTTAAAATAATTTTCTGTGAAACTTCCGAGCACTTTATGTTTTTTTCGCGCAAAACCAATGAAAATCTCTTTCAAAGCCAACTCATATACTGTGACAGCAGCGACGGAAACGAAGCCAACGTATTTTATCCGAACAAGGGGATCCTGAATATCTGGCACAATACCATTAGATGGTCAATTACATCATCTGCATGTTGAAAATGGTTAGTATAGGACATTTATGCACCAAATATTATTTTTTTAACTCGTGAAAGTCTAATATGAACGGTTTTGGTGTCCGTCGTATTTATAGTGGCGCTATCTATAAAATCTTTATCTTCAACGAGCTCTCTAAATCTATCGGCAATATCTATTCGTGGTAATTTTTTATAATTCTCAATCAATACAGCCATAAAAGAGTCGAGGGCAGATACATTCAAAGGCCCTCTTAGATGGAATGGTTTTTCTCCCAGCTCCTTCATGACCAATTCTGCAATTTCAGGGAAAACTATAAGAAATTTCTTTGCTTTCTTTGTTTTACCCGCCTGATGCTTTTTCATGGCTTGATTAAGAAACTCTTTCATGGGTTTTTCATAATTGTCCGAAGCACCCACCAAGGAAAAGATTCGCAATAAAAGCTCAACATCTTTCTGATGCTTATCGAGATTTGGTCTTCCTATTATTTTTCTCCAATCCTTATTTTTGTTCATCTCTTTTAGCAACTGGCTAAACTCACCTCGAAAGACACAGTTCCTTATTTCTTGTGGCTTCAGCGGTGTACCTCCAGTATTTAGCCTCTCGAATATGTGGTAGGCACTCGTACTCTCTCCTACGGGGTTTAACTGTCGTATATTGATTGCTCTCAAGACAGCTTGCTTTAACTTTCTCTGGTCGGACTCATCTAGCTCCTCGAATTTTTTCCCATTATAAGGATTTCCATCGCCTAAACCAGAAAGCCTAAATACCAAACGTTTCCCGTGAGTGCTTTCTTTTCCAAAATAGCCTTCAAGAAAAAAAACAACGCTCAATATTCGCTGCTGGCCATCAATTACTAAATTTTTATTTTCATCATCAATATAGAAGAAAACGGGAGGCACAGGTAAGCCGGTTAAGAAAGAGTCAATTAGCAAGGATGATTGCTTGATACCCCAAACGAACTCTCTTTGATAATCAGGGATATCGATATCACCATCCTTCCACATTTGAGCAATACCTGACAGGGTATAGTCGGAAGGATAGCTCGCGATATCGTAATGAACAGCAACTTCATCCTCTTCGTCCTCAAATTCTGTTTCGACATCGTCTTCCGCAAAAGCTGTAGTCATAGCACCCCCTTGGTATTGGCAGTTCACTCATAACAGCGACTAACGCCTGTAATATATTTTTTATTCATACTAACACACCGAAATAAAAAGATCATGCGCCAGTAGTATACACATCCAGATCACCTCTTTGAAACGCCAGCCGGAATTCTATCTGCGAAGTGATCATGCTGCGCACTCACTTTAAATTCTAATGCTTGCTCAGCTTAGCATTTTCATGCTCAGCGTGCCCACGCTGGAGGGTCTGCCAAAAAAAGTAAAACTCGGCAGGAACCGCCTCACCTAATCCTGTATAAACATCAGGTATCGAAGAGGGTCTCCCCTGCCTCACGACAGGCTTCTTACTGCATCCCCTATTGCCCCTGACGCGAGCAGGGCTGCCAGGCTTTCCGAGCCCTGCGCAGGACGTACCCTAGACCTCAACGAGCGGCTGGTTAAGCGGCCATTGTAGACGTTGTTCATGACGGAGACAGGAGACAGGAGACAGGAGACAGGAGACAGGAGACAGGAGACAGGAGACAGGAGACAGGAGACAGGAGACAGGAGACAACATATGCGATCTTGCGTACCGACAGTCAGGCCCTCAATATAATCTTTCATTTCATGAAGGCCGGGGTGATGCTGTTCGCCTTGGTGAAAGCATATCGCCAACGGCTCTCCCTACTGGATACAAACGAAGCCGACAGAGGCCGTAACGGCCGTCTGATGGCGACCTTAGACAACCTCAACCATGGCATGGGGCGCGCTGCTGTGACCTTCAGTCGCCTCGGCCAAGTACCTGCGTTGCATCAACTGCACAGCACGAGGGACCACCTGTTGGGACGAGTTGCCGACATTACAGTGAGCCCTCACTCAGCCAAGGTCAGCTAGAGAGCGCTCTCAATTTGTCCTTTGCTACCTTGCTGTCAGTCCTAACCGGGGTTAAGTTGTGAGGTTATGATTACAAAGCGATAACGACACTCACATCAGTCGCCAGCAAGCAGGGAGCATTGAGCTATGTCGAGCAATCAGGTCGAGAGATTGGTAGTGCAGATCAGGGACAAGCTGCCGAAATTCGGTTCGGTTGAAAAAGCGGTAGACGAGGTCAAGAAGGATATTGAAGTATTCATGGGTTCGGTCCCAGACCACCTTCTTAAGCATCTTGAGGAAGCCGAAAATAAGGTAAAGGTATCGCTTGAGGAAGTCGAGATCCTCCGACCTTCTTCCATCATCAAGCTCCGAGAGGATTGGTACGGTGGGCCACAAGCTCACCACAGGCACTGGCCTGCACTGGATGGGTACCTCCGGCAGGTCAAGAATTGGGACGACGAGGATGTAGATTCCATCGATAAATCGTCCAATGAAGTTGTGTCCCTTCTCGGTAACCCTGCAACAAAATCCTTCTGCAACCGTGGCTTGGTGGTCGGTTACGTCCAGTCAGGAAAGACCGCCAACATGACCGCCGTCATCGCCAAGGCCGTCGATGCAGGCTATAACCTCGTCGTTCTCCTGGGAGGCATGACCAATAAGCTTCGTGCGCAGACACAACTCCGGCTTGATGCTGATATCGTGGAACGTCATCGCGAGCTTTGGCAGCTCTACACGGAGTCGAAGGATAAGGGCGACTTCGTCATACCCAAGAATGGTTCTTTCACGATGCCTCAGTCGGGTGGCGCGCAGCTTGCCGTCCTCAAGAAGGTCTCCTCTCGCCTCGAACAATTCCTGAAAACAATCGACAGGACTCAGCCTAAGATTCTTAAGAATCTCAAGGTTCTAATTATTGACGACGAGTGCGACCAGGCTTCAGTGAACTCGGCAAAGAGCGAGTTCGACATGACAAGAATCAACGAGCTGATACGCCGAATCATTCGCAAGCTCCCCTCAGTGTCCTATGTCGGTTACACGGCAACGCCATTCGCTAATGTGTTCATCAACCCTTATCCCCCGGGAAAGGATGAGCTCGATGACCTCTACCCAGAGGACTTTATCACCGCCCTGCCCAAGCCAGACGCTTACTTCGGCACGCGCGAGGTTTTCGGTGAAGATCCTGATGATCCCGGGGAAGAGGTCGAGTCGGGTCATGACATGATCCGACTGATCGAGGACAAAAGCGAACTCGACAGGTTACGTCCCGAGAAGGCTGGTGACAGCAAGGACTTTCAACCTGCAATCACCGAGAACCTTGAGCATGCCATCCTCTGGTTTCTCGGTAGCTGCGCAGTACGTCGCCGTCGCGGTCATGTCGGGCGCCACATGTCGATGCTGGTCCACACCTCCCCCAGGATTCTCCAGCATGACCGAATGGCTGATGCCATCGATGCCTGGTGCGAGCGCTATTCTGATGATCTTCGTGCTGGCTCCGGCCCGGCATTCGACGCGCTGTCACGCGTTATGGAACAGGAGTACGGCCGAGTCGAGCCTTATCGTGACCAGCATGAGATAAGACCTATGCCATCTGGTCTCGTCGCCGAGCTCAACGAGGTGCTAGATGCATTGGAAGTGGTCGTCGAGAATGGCGAGAGTGACCGTCGGCTTGATTACACCGGTGAAGAGAAAACCTATATCGTTGTTGGCGGTGCCGTGCTTGCCCGAGGGCTCACTTTGGAGGGGTTGTCTGTCTCCTTCTTCCTGCGCACTTCCGGCCAATATGACTCTCTCCTGCAGATGGGGCGCTGGTTTGGCTACCGACAGGGCTACGAGGACCTTCCTCGACTTTGGACTACCCCAGATCTGGCAGACCGCTTCCGCCAGCTTGCTCGAATCGAGGAAGAAATCCGAGAGGACATCCAGACATACAGGACGCATAAGCTTACTCCGAAGGACTTCGCCGTCAAGGTCAGGGCGATCCCGGGAATGGCCATCACGTCTGCATCCAAGATGCGCCACGCCTACCGTATATCGATCAGCTTCGCAGGCCGTCATGTGCAGACAATCAGGTTCAATCATCGGGACGATGATATTGTCCGCGGCAACTGGAAGGCCGCTAGCCGCCTAGTTGATGGCATAGGTGTTGATAGCTTCGTGGGAGACAACAGCAAGGTCGCACGAGGGGTGGATATAGAAAAGGTACGCCAATTCCTGGTCGGCTACGATATCGCCTCGTCGCATCTCAATCTTCGCAGGGAATATCTGCTCGAATACATCGACAAGCAGCGCGAGCAAATGGGCACCTGGAACGTTGGTGTGATTCTTTCGGCCAAGGGGGTGCCTTCAAATCATGGTCTCGGTGCCTTGGGCAAGGTGTCGACAGTCAACCGCTCGAGGCTCAAGGACACTTCGGGAGGCTATGCCGACATCAAGGCCCTGATGTCGCGAGGTGACGTTCTGATCGATGCGGATACACGCCCAGATACGCTTAAGGGCATGTCATGGACCGATCTCAAGGGCTACCGACCCGCTGATCGTCCACTGCTGCTGCTTTATCCCATCAACGCCCAGTCTACTCCAGACCCCAAGAACAAGGGTGCTGCCTCCAAGACACGCGAGCCTCTGGATGCCGTCGATGACCTTCTGGGGATCGCAATCGTCTTCCCCGGTGAGGAGCTGGCAGCTGGAGAGTACTATTCTGTCGAGCTTGATGTTCCGGCTTCCGAAGATCTGGACGAGGAGGATGTTATTGATCCGATTGATGACTTCGAGGAAGCGGAGCTGATCAGTGAATGATTCCAAGCGGGACTTGTGGAGCGAGCTCAAGGCTGCCGGCAAGGGTGATGGACGCCTTGAAATTCCTAGCCTTGTGACTGATGTGGACTCTGGTTATGGCAAGGTACGTTACTCTCTTGGAGAGAATGGGGAGCGCAGGCTACTGATTCCAGTGGGGGAGACCGGTTCACGGAGCATAGCGGCGGAAGCCGGCAGCCTGAACTTGCGTTACCCCAAGCTTGTACTTGCAGGCAAAAATCAGCGCTTCATTGATCTTCAGTGTATGGACTCAACTCTGGACACTGTATTCCAAGAGCTGGTTGACGAAATCCTGAACCGCATAACCGATGGCAAGGCACCCCTCGATGCTGTCAGCGGAACACTCGAGGATTTCAGGGCTTTACTCTTTCCTCGGCGGGCATCCGATATCCCGGTAGAAACACTACTTGGACTCCTCGGAGAACTGCATGTTCTCTCGCTCTTGGCAGAGCGTGATCCTGTTGCCGTGGATTGCTGGGTCGGCCCGCTGGAGATGCGCCACGACTTCAGAACTGAAACCCATGCGATCGAAGTCAAGACCTCTCGAAGCACTGTCACCGGCGAAGTCATGATCCATGGCATCGACCAGCTACTGCCGCCAGCGGGTGGCTCTCTCCTGCTTGTCAAGGTGACGCTCGAACCCACGCCAGATGGCTCGGTGCACCTTGCCGGGCTCTACAAGGCTTTACTTGCCCAAGGAGTCTCTCGCCAGGCGCTGCTTGACCGTCTCTCCACTCTGGGTTGTGAGGACCCGATTGATCCGGCCTGGAATTCCAGGGCCTTTTCGCTTGGCGCGCTGCAGGCTTGGAAGGTGGTAGGCGGCTTTCCGAGGCTGACGAGCAGCGACGTGAAAGGGACGTCCCTTCCGGCCGGAGTATCCAGGATCCAGTACGCGGTGGATCTCGCTGCCGCGAGCGAGTACCTGATCGACGAGCAGCAGATCACCGATTGGCTAGACAGGATGATGGCATGATCAGAATGGAGCTTTACAGCGAGCCCTTCGCGAGTACCGGCAATCTCGCAGGCGAGGGGTTCGGCAATCTGCTTGGGCGCCCGGCTCTTGGCTTGATCCAGACCGTGATTCGGGAATCCATCCAGAACAGCATCGATGCATCCCTTGAGGGCGCTGGGCCTTCGGTCCTGTTGCGAGTCAGGACCTTGTCCCCGGATGAACTTGCGGTGCTTCGCGATGAGATCATGTCACAGCTTCCGGTCGAACCCGTTTCCCGTGACAAGCTTCGCAAGGCTCTAGGGACATCGACTCTCCGGGTCATGGAGATCTGCGATTTCAACACGACCGGGCTCGGCGGCCCCTTGAGCGCGGATGAGCCGGCGGATGAGGAATCCCCTGATTTCGTCAACTTCGTGCGCAATGTGGGGGCTGCCAGGGATACGGAACAGGGTGGTGGCACCTATGGTTACGGGAAGTCGGTTCTCTACAGCATGAGCCGTTGCTCGACCGTCCTGCTCGACACCATGGCAACACACCAGGGGCGCCGAGAGCGACGATTCATCGCCTCCCATCTTGGAGCCGCATTCGATGATGCGCTTCCGGATGGTACTCGGCGTCGATTCACCGGCCGTCACTGGTGGGGGAACTGCTCTGTTCCGGGGTCCGTCGACCCGTTGCTCGATGAGCCTGCTGGTACTCTTGCTGAACACATTGGCATGCCATCGCGCTCAGATGGCTTTACTGGCACCTCGGTGATGATTCTGGACCCTAGTTTCGACTCCGACGATGACAGCGATCTCTTTGACGAGCTTGCCGAGGCGTTGCTCTGGAACTTCTGGCCTCGAATGGTCGATTCCACCCCCGTGGAGCGCCGGCTGTCTGTGACAGTAGAAATCGAGGGGCGTAGATGGCCACTGCCTGGTCCGGAGGAGTTTCCACCCCTTGACCTTTTCGCTGAGGCCCTTGAGGCCATCCGGCATGGATCTGGTCCAGTGGAAAAGGTGTGGTGCAAGAATCCCAAGAAGCTTCTTGGCAGCCTTGCTTTCAGCTCTGGCGCAAAGGGTGAAAGGACTGGCCCGGCAAGACGTGACAGTTCGAAGGTGCCGGAGCAGAGTGCCCACATTGCCTTGATGCGTCCGGTCGAGCTGGTAGTTCGCTATATCGAGGGGACGCGATATCCTGATGATCGTTTCGAGTGGGCTGGCGTGTTCGTCTGTTCCGATGAGAAGGACGTAGAGGAGGCGTTCGCCAGTGCTGAACCTCCCGCGCACGATGACTGGTTGTTCGAGAACTTGCCTGCCGGGCACCAGAAGACCTTCGTCAGAGTCGGTCTACGTCGCCTGCACGAGAAAGCGAAGGACTACGCTGCACCCCACACCAGAGTGGGCGATGATGACGGAGATGGGCCTTCTTTGGCCAGGACGGCCACCATACTGGGCAAGATGCTCGGTGAAGGGGAGGGACAGGGCCCTGGGCGTCCGCGCAAGGCCAGTAATGGTTCCAAGGGGCTGAAGAAGCGCAAGGGGTTGTCATCACCCGTCTTCGTTCGACTGGAGGAGGATGGGCAGACGGGCGTCTGTGCGGTCTTCAGTGCGACGGTGAACAGCTACAACGACAACAACCAGCGTATTCTGGCCGAGCCGTATCTGGTCATGGATGGAGGGCAGACATCTGACGCTGGTCTTGGTAAGGACTTTGAAGTGTCCGTTATCAGCATGACCTTGGTCGAGAGCGGAAGGGGTGTCGATGGTGATGCCTTGAAAGCTGGCTCGGTCGAGGACACCTTGGAGGTCCGCGTCGCCATGCCACATAGCGCTGCTGTAGGACTCAAACTGACCCTTGAAGTGGGTGATGCATGAGTCGAAGTGTCGCCTTTCCCTTCCTCACGCTTTCCGATCAGATGGTCAAGACAGGCGACTGGATGATCGGTGATATCGGCAAACCACTCTTCCCCTGCGGGACCATTCTCGACGACTGGGACTACCATCGTGATCTGGAGGTCGCTCTCGAGCTGAATGTGGATCTGGCAGAGGCGGCGAAAGCCATCAGACTGGCCAAGAATGATCTGAAGCTGTTGGCATTGCTCAAGGTAGGGACCGGCAGAGGTACGACGCCTCGAACCATTCTCCACTCGATCACGGTGCATGTCGACGAGAAAGGTCAAGCCACTCTGGGAGTGGAACTGGATTCATCAAGGCTGTCCTCGCGACTCTGGCTCGAGGCATCTCTAGTATTGGCTGCAGAGCCATCTGAGCCCGGCCCTCTCAGCCCTCGACTACCCGGCTCTAGACTTTGGAGTTCTTCGGTCAACATTCTTCTGGAGGATGGTGGTGATTCGCGACTGCCGATGGAATCTGTCTCGTTCACTCAGGTCTTTGCCGGCAAGCGGCATGAGGATTCCCTGTGGTTCGTTGACTGGCGGCCTTACTCATGGGAATCAGACTTCGCCGGAAACGTCCGCCTGTACCTGAACAAGGACCGCGAGAAATTCCTCCAGAGTCTGCTTTCAGGGGATCCCTTCCACCTTCACATGCTCATGGCTGACGTGATGGCGCAGATCGTTGCCGCCTACGTTGTATCAGAAATCAGTGATGCTCCCCGTGAGCACGATGAAGGCTCCCTTGCCAGGCAGGCGCATGACTGGCTGTCGCTGGCCTTCCCCGGCCATGCCGCGCATTCGGTCAGAACGCTCCTGCATGACAAGCCGGGTGAATTCTACTCTGCTATCCAGACCGCTGCCGAAGTCGAGGATGAAGTATGAGTCGTGTCTACCTGCTGCCCCGTATCAAGAAGTTCCGCGTCGACTCCCGGATCGAGCACATGAAGATCGAAGGCTTCGAGCCCAGCGTTCGGCTCATTCGTGATGACCCGGCACTGTTCTATGCCTCAAGCGGGGGGAGTCTGGATGCTCGACTTGTCGAGGATCTGGCGCAACGGATCAGAGAGGAGGCAAGACAGCTTGGCATGCCTGGCAACCCAGGGAGAAAATCAACATCGGACTTCGATACCCACGTGGCGATCCTCCTTGCACAGGAGGAGTGGCTGAATATGGGAGAGTCACTCCGTGACGATACCTGGGCTTATATGACTACCATGCTGCTTCCCGACGTCGTGGCCTGGCGCTTTCCAGCCTGCAACCCTGACCGGTTCCATGGCGGTGTTCGTAACACCCTCCAGCGTTTGTGGACGAGAGGCATCGTGCTGGACAGAGGCGTTGATGCGAATGGCCGGTGGGAGCTGGTCGAGCGACTCGGCGAGGATGCCATGGTGCAGATCTTCGAGCGTAGTGGACTTTCAAACAATCCTGCCCTTGCCAGACAGTTTGCGGAAGGTTACCTGTCCTGGATCGACAACGTCGGTCATGCAAGCATGGAAGCTATCATGCGCGATGCGATGAAGATTCTGCTGCTTCGCAACAAGATAATCGACCTCTCGACTCAAGAAAAAAGCAACCTGCATCAAGAGGTCTGGAAGGCGTTCCGATCTGCCTGGGAGGGTCATCGAAGCGGCAATCAGACCGCTAGCGACATCGAGAAGAAGCGGAAGGGGTTCCTGGGCGGCCTGATGTTCTGGAGGCGCTGATCATCCGGGTCAAAGCCGCTCTCTAAGGATTGGGTACGGGAGAGCGGCTTAAGCCAGCATTGCCTCTGTATGCGCTGGCTGGACCTCCAGCGCTTCCACCACCTTCGCCGCGATTTGCCTGGCGAGCAGTGGAGGGACAGCATTGCCGACCTGCACGTACTGTTCGGTGCGGTTGCCCTCGAAGTAGTAATCGTCCGGGAACGTCTGCAGGCGTGCTGCCTCACGGACGGTCAGACTGCGGCACTGGTACGGATCGTAGTGGATGAAGTAGTGGCCATCTTTCGAGATATGGCTTGTGATCGTCTTCGACGGCTGATCCTCTAGAACGACCTTGAAGCGGTCCGCGAACTTCCCCGTCTTCCAATTCATGTGCTTGGGGGCCAGATAGTTGAGGTAGATCTCCTTGGTACCAATCGGAGAGCGCCCAACCACCTTGGCGAAAGTTGTGCAGTATAGATATCGCGCCAGGTCCTCTTCCATGTGGCTTCTTGCCTCATGATTCATCCACAGGGCCTTGTCATGGCGGTTATGAGCGCCGTGGTACCATCTCTCCAGCGTCGAGGTGGGTGCGATTGTTCTCGGTTCTGTCACAGGCGAATGTTTGCGGTTGAGCCCTGAGTGCGGGGCTTCCGCGATGGCAAGCAATTCTGCTGCAATCTTGCCTGCAGTTTCCTGGGATACATCCTCGCTATGAGTCTTGACGAGTTCATCGGCGACACGGTTGGCAACCTTTTTTATCACCGAGTACCAGGCCTCATCGCTGTCATCACGGCTGAGCCCGCTGCGTAATGCCGGTAGATTGGCCAGGACCTTTCTGGCTGGCACCATTTCGGCCTTTTCAGCCTTCGGTATGTTCAGCTGGCGAGCGAGTGCAGGGGCGCCGACACGAGCAACGAGATCATTCCTCACGCCGACCAGTATTACCCGGTGGCGTGCCTGTGGGATGCCATGCTGCTCCGCCTTGACAACGAAGGCGCTGTACTCTTTTTCCACCAGTGGCTCGACGGTGTCGGAGAACAGGTCGCTTACCTTCGGATAGTATACCTGTTCATCCACGAGCGAGAAGATCGTGTACCCGTCCTCTCTGATCGCGACACCTGTAGTGGCATTAGGATCTGTTGCGGTAGCCGGATCGCAGAGGTCTTCCAAGATCTGACCGAAAATGCGCTTCTTGCCGATTTTGGAAGTGAGTATTCCCCTCACATTCTCCATGACAAACACAGCCGGCCGGTGCTTGGCGATCACGTCCAGGTACTCACGATACAGGAAGTGTCTCTTGTCCTCTTCCGGACGGTAGTCCTTGTTCCCGCGGTTGCGGACACGCCCCACCACAGAATAGGCTTGGCAGGGTGGTCCGCCGATGAGTACCCAGTCACGGTCTTGGTCCAGGCCCTGCTGCAACCGTTCGTCCAAGGCGTGATTGCCGGGTTCGCCGCCCAGCTCCAGGTGTAATGCTTCGTGTTGCGCCTCCTGCCAGAGGCTCCGGACTTCCTCGCGATTGCTTGGGTGCTCGCCGCCCTTAAGGTAGTCGAAGTACGCATCCATTCCCTTGCCACTATCATGCAGAATGCGATAGAACGCTCGCAGTGTCAGGGTACGATGAGCTGACGCTTCTTTCTCGACCGAAACCAGAGTCTTGAACCTACGACAACCGTCAGGCCCTTGGATGGAGCTGAAACCTTCACCAAGCCCACCGGGGCCCGCAAAGAGGTCAACCATTTGAATCGGTTTCGTCATCTATGAAAACCTGCCATACGTTGATCTGCTGAGAGGGCTGGGAGAATGACAGATATTGTCGATCCGTCGACGCGATCGCGCATGATGCGAAGCATCAGGGCCCAGGATACCAGGCCTGAGCTAATGTTGCGAAGGTATCTTCACTCCCTAGGCTATCGCTTCCGTCTTCATCGCAAGGACCTGCCAGGCTCCCCGGATATCGTTCTTCCTCGACATAAACTGGCGATCTTCGTGCATGGCTGCTTCTGGCACCGCCATCCGGGATGCTTCTATACGACTACCCCCCAGTCTCGTCAAGATTTCTGGCAAGAGAAGTTTCTTACTAATATCCGTCGTGATCGTCAGGCTTGTGTTGAGCTCGAGCGTATGGGGTGGCGAGTCCTCGTGGTATGGGAGTGCGGCTTCAAGCACACCATTGAAAGGTTGTCTGACATTCCACTGTTGATCGAATCAGCCAGCCTGTACCAAGAGTGGCCTGCCATCCCCCCCAGGAGGCCTTCCGGCACTTGAGCTTGCCATTGTGCCGCGGATGGATAGGCTCCTCCAGCGCCAGATCGCTCATGATGTCAACTTGTGCACAATAATGAAATTGTGCACCACTTTGCTTATCGCTGAGCAGCTAGAATCTTGCAATCAGGATGTCATCTTGAAGTTGCTCGACTGCACTTCCTTCCATTCCGTTGCGGAGCCATGAGTCCAGTGCTTCGATCAGCGTCTGCCAGTAGTTGATCCAGTCCTCCACCTCATATTCCAACAGGAGTATTTTTTCCATGGTTGAGGCAGGCTCCCCTTCTTCACTTACATAGCAGTTGGGGTCAGTTACCTCATGAAGTCTATCAAACGATTCTGCATCTTCCGCCATGAACACACCATTCCCCATGTCTTCTTTGATGAGCCGTTCTGCAACTAGGACTCTCTCCACAAGAAGCTGCTTCATCGCTTCCAGTGAAGGCTTTTGGCCGCCATGTTGAGCTGGCATATCGATACCTCCTGTCGGGCAGGTTTTATACCGCTTAGGAAATTTCAAGCACTTTGATGCTTTAATTCTGCAATTAGTTATAGGTGTAGGGTCCCGGATGATCAAATGAGTGTATGAGCAGTACACGAAAACTGGTGCAGATACACTAGGCACTCCAGATAAAATCAGGGAATGTATTCGAGGGGGAAACATGGCCTCGTGGCCTTGCGCACCAGCCGCCATGGTTACCAAGTTGGTGAGAAAACCGTGGCCCATGCAACATATATAGCTCGATAAATAATTGAAAACAAAGCCTGTTGCATTGCAGGAGCTAATGACCTTCAGATTGAACACGTTTACCGCGATCCTGCAGTGATTGGGGCTGTGGCTCAATGTCAGGTGTACCCAGCTTCCCCGCCAAGAATTCGTGATCTCATCTAGCATCGTTCTCTGCGAGCTGCTCTCATATCAAGCATGATACCAGGTTATCCAGGCTCGTCTAGGAGTGAATCGTCCCTAGCATGTCGATTCGAAAATTCGATCAGTTATTTTGATTTGTCGGCGGGGTTGATGCTGCTCGACCCCAGCGACGATGCCAACAGGCAACTCTCCTTGGACGACACCCCGCTGAGCGGTGCCGATCGCCAGCGCCTCATGGCTACCATCAACAAGCTCAACCGCAAGCTGGGCCACGACACCGTTCGACTTGGCCTGTCCCGTCAAGGCGAAGCAATGTGAGAGGCGGTCGCCAAGATGCACGACACGGAGAGAGGAGTTGCCATTGGCGCCAAGATGATGGCGGGCACAGATTTCGTTTGCGACAACATGCTGTCAAGCAAACGCCTTGCGCCGTCGGTCGGTCACAAGGCGTAGTGCCCTTAGTCATCATCTCCGGCCAAGATGTCACCGAGATTCACATCACTGCCTTTCACACCGAAGGTGGCCTTGGGTGGGTCGAAGTTCGAGCGTTCGCCTATGACCTCACCCTGAGGTGAAATCACGATACTGCGCCCCGCCGTGAAGACGTAATGGTAGCGTTGAATTTTACCCCAAGTCACCAGGCGACCACCGCTCTGATGGCTGTGCTCTCGGGCTTTCTGACAGGCTGCCTCCAGCCGATCTTCAAAGGGCAATCGCCAGAACTCGATGGGAAAGGACAGTCTGCGCAAGCGCTCGGTGAAAGCCATGGCGAAGATCGGTGTGCCGGGGCCTCGCACATAGTCGGTATCAGCGAACAGCCAATGGCGATAGGCTGATTGATCCTCCGTGAGACGCTCGAGCACTGCATCGATGGCAGCCTGGTAGTCGTCCTCGTGCAGTCCGACCCAGTGGCACAATGCCTCCAAAAAGCCTCTCTCGCCGTATCGCTCATCCCGGTAGGCGGCTTCCAGCCCGAGATGTGGGCTCTGACGGACGTCCAAGTAATGCGCCACCGCCGAATCGTCGGGGTCTCGATATCCCAATCCGCGTAGCACATCGCCAGGCTCCAGGTGTTGGGTCCTGAGATGGAGTTCTTGGTTCAGGTTCATGGTCATTCCCACCCCGCCTGCGCCCAGTGATTGTCGTTCGTCGAACTGTTTTTGTGCGCATCAGGAGTCCGCCGACCTGCCAGCATCACTTCATTGCGAAGTTCCGGGCGCACGATGTCATCCGAATCCGACCATCGAGAAGACAGGGTGTCGTGGATGCGAGATACCGGCTGGGTCATATATCCGCCGGCGGCGGGGGTTGCCGGGTGGTAGCCGCAATCGGGCCGATCAGGGCGTGTCATAGCTGTCTCCATTTCTCCTGTTGCGATCGGCAAGCGCCGACTCAGGAGAAAAAGAGAGTCACGGCGCCGCTTTAGCTGCACTTCTATCCCGCCCGCAAGTTGGTGCTTAAATCGGCGGTGGCCCGAAGGCCGGACAACAAAAGGCCCACTCAGCATGTGCTAAAGCGGGCCTCTGGCGTCGTTTTAGCTGCATTTGTAGAGCGCCCGCAAGCTGAAGTTCAAATCGGCGCTGATTAGAAAGTAACCAGCAATCCCATGGCATGTCAAGCTACTCCTTGGTGATTCACCGCGGCATCCTGAATGCAATAGACGTGCTCATCCCTGTATCTCGTTACTACCCATCCACCCAGATCAGCCGGTCATTGCGCAGTTCCTGCTCCCCCTCCCAGCGATAGGCACACAGCTTTCCATGACCACCACTGTGGTCATGACTGGCAGCGATACTGTAATCGAGACAGGTGATATAGATCGTGAGCCGTTGCGGGGTACCGGTGAGCCAGTAGTGGCCTACGAACAGTGGCTTGTCGCCATCGTAGCCCGGCAGCACGTCCTCGGGGATCGGCTCATGAGACCAGCCCCACGCAGTCCCACCGACAGTCCAAGGCCACGCTTGCTCAGGTTCAGCCGCAGCCAGGCGCGAGGGTGATGCGTCGTTGAAATCGAAAGGCCATAAGCCCTCCCTGGATAAGGTCTCGAACACGATACCAAAAAAAGAACACGCCCCTGCCATTTGAGCAGGGGCACATTATGCTCAGTTACGGCTGGTATCGAACGCCCGCATCCCCTTGCCATACAGCTTCGTCTCTGCCTTGCACAGGTAGGACGCCCGATAGAAAGCCCGCTGAAAGCTCTCCGCATCATCCCGGTCAATCCAGTACACCGGATTCTGCGGGACATGGATCCATGGTTCCTGGGAGTTCCACTCGACCCCAAGCGCGCTGTACCAGGCCCGAGAGACGCGGTTGAAGAGGTTCTCGTTGGGAGAGCATGCCCTGCCGGGCAGGTGATAGGCATCGCGGTTGAGGATCAGGAAGAAGTGGTAGTGCGGCTTGCCATTGGTGCCGACCTCACGACACCAGACGTAGCGTACTTTGGTATCCGGCGCCCTGCCGCCTTGGCGCTTTCGCTCCCGGTCATGCTTGATGATAGCCTTGAGTGAGGCGATGAACCTTCTGATCAAGCGCATATGATCCTCCACCGTCATCCTGTCGCTGATCGCGGCAGGAATGACCGGGTCGACCCGGAAGGCCAGCACTCGAGGGTAGTGGTTAGTGGCTTTATCCAGCGTGGCGTGGAGCGCCTCGAGGTACTCGGTCACCATCGGCAAGGACTCCATTTGAACCTCCAGGTCGTTGTATGCGTTGTAGTGATGCAAGTGCAGGTTGGTGTTGTCGGGGTGTCGCTGTAGCATGTGATAGCTCCTTTGCTCACATGGGTAAGAGCCCATGGCAACAAGCCATGGGCGTTTGCTACAGGCATGATTAATTCTCCAACTACATGCTGGATTCATTGGCCTGTAATGGGTTGCTATGTGTCTCCGCTTTCTCTGATAGGTACGGGGCTTGGTGCCCCTCCCCTACTTAGTCATCCCTTTAATTCTTCTAGCCCTCTAGCCAACCCCCTAATCTAATAATAATTAAACAAGGGTCGGAAAGCTTGGTTTATAAGAAAGGAACTTAAGTGGGCCGTACTGGACAAGGGTGGCGCAAGGGGGTATTTCACTCTTCAATTAAACTATCTACGACCTGGCTATAACGCCTAAACCACCACACTACCCCTCCGTTCGATGATGTCGTTTATCCAGGCATCGATCTCGCTCTCGACCCAGGCAGCAGAATGGGTGCCAAGCTTTAGTTGCTTAGGGAATCTACCCTCATCCATGTATTTGTAAATTGTAGATCTGGCAAGACCAGTACGATCCATGACTTCTTTGATTCTAATCAGTTTCATGCTCATGACGAACTCCTGTTATTCGTTCATGAGATGAAGCTGGTCAGTATTCTATTACATCACAATCTCCTCACTCGCTTCACAGGAGCTAGACATTCCGGGAATGTCAAGCTTACACCCGTAGTCAATAACACTACGTTACCTAAACATACGATCCCTTCAGAAGGAGGATAGTGGGCTTTTAATCGCCAGCTCTCGGTTTTTTGACAACTAAAAAATTGCATCGAGAAGGCAGCGGTAGAAAAGTCACCATCCCCCCTCAACGTTTCGATATATTTCAAGTCAGACTGAAGCTGTATTGCAAGATGGTGAGACAAAGTATAGATGCAAATAAGTAAAGCGCTATTCTGGTTGGGCTCTACCTCTCTATCTGCATAGCCTTGCAAGGCTATGCAATCTTTCTCGATGGCCGTCATTACAGCACCAATAGGTTCCCACGCCCCTCCACGCTCATTTTCAAGATCTTTCCAGTGTTTAGAAAGCAGCATCATGGCATAAGCCTGGATATGTACTTCGATAATTTGGCTCATTCCTAAGCGATGCATCTTATTTATAGAAATCACTGCTGGAACTATAAACCTCATAGACGGAAGAAGAGACTTCGCACTATCTAAAAGATCATAATAGGCGTCCCAAATACGCTCCCTGAAAGACGGATTTTTCAATGAGGTCTTGGAGTTCACTTTTTCCTCATCAAGCGTACCAGCTTCTCCAGCCATTTCAGCTATTCTTGCAGAATTTTCGATCAGCTCACTCGCCACGGTTGCGGCTTGATAGAATCCAGAAACCAAATTAGCTCTACCTGGCTCAAGCTCGTAAACGACAGTCAGGCCAGTGGAGTCCTCCCCCCACAGGAGTGGATGCGCAAGGTTGAGAACGTACACGGAACGCATACGTGCCCCTCCTTTGCTGAGTATACCCGGGTGATGCCGTGCAATGAGCCCAAGCTTCTTGAGCTTGGCCAGCTGGCTTTTTAGCCTTTCCCGTGACATCCCTGTCACGGCTTGAAGCTGCCCATAACTCATGCCTCTGACGATTCCTAGTTCCTCTGCATGAGCCAAGAGGACTACTAACAGCCAATACGTAGCAGGTGACAGCATTTTGGATCGCTGCTCACCACTCATTAGGTTTTGAGCCTTCTGCTTGTGTGATGCCCTAATGGCAATGGCTTGGCGGCAAAGCGACTCGATTTCCAAGTGATGCGCGGTTAGTGGCGCATCCAGCTTTTCGAGAGATTGGCGAAAAACTGGTGATACTTGGTGGCTCGAAACAGGCCGCCCCCTGCCACGGCAAACAGTCTCATACATGACGTAGCTACGTGCTTTCAATACCTCCAGTGCTGGTTTCGCATGCTGTGCCGGTATTCCAAGGCGGCGATAGAGCTCTCGCAGAGAGCAAGTCAGCGTCTCATTGAGGCCCTCAGTAATCGACCACTGAAGCAGCAGCCAGCGAGCCTCCGGGGTCAGATCAGCGTCTACGTAGCAAAGTAGGTGAGTATCCATAAGCAAAGCTTACCACAGCTTTTCAATTTAGCTTCGAAATAAACCCTAGACAGCTGGATGTCAATCACTTGTCCGCTCACACTGTGATTGCACTAGTGGTCGGAGGCATGGCATGATCTGTAACCAGAATCCGATCACGCATGGTCATTCATGACAATGGAACCTTTTCACACTAACCAAGTGCCGCTGCTGTCCTGGATAGACCCTGACTCCTTCGAGCAGCGCTCCTGGATAACAAGCTATTGTTTCAAGAAGGGCATATACAATATTTCAGGGAGCCAAGCCTCCATCTCAGGCGACCCTCATCAGTTAATAATGCAGTTTAAGCAGGATCTTAATAATGCTTCTACCCGTGAACTGATTAGGGCAATGCGGGCCGCTTGGAACCAAAAAAAATATCGTGAGCGTAACGGAAGACAGGTCAGCTTCCAGCTTCCCGAAATAGCCCTCAGGGAGCTTGATCAAATATCACGTGTTAGGGGTCAGCCAAAGACACAAACACTTCAACAAATAATTCATGACACAGTCGAACATGAAAAAATCGAAAGAAGCCGATCAAAAGAAAAAATAAAAAAACTTGAGGACAAGCTAAAAAAACTGGAAGAAGAGAAACTACAGTCCGAGTCCATGCGCAACAAAATCATAAACGCGCTCTTGAAAAAGCTCGTCGAAGAAGTCACGCAAAGCTGCTGTTATGAAGCAGTCATGGGCCCTTTGGACGATAAAGACCTTGAAGAAGTACAAGACAGCCAACACAAAGAGCTAATAAAAAATAAAATAGATGCAATCGAAAGAAGCATTCCTGATATGAGGCTACTCAGATATGGCATCAAGCCCATCAGAGAATTCCTTCCTCGGCCACAAGGTGAGGTAGACGAGTAGTTTAGTGGGGAGTGGCAAGCTCCAAAGACATGTCCATTCCACTCGATGGATGTAACTACAATCGATATCTCACTTCTCTGCTGTGGGGAAATGTATCAACTTCAGATGGGGAAGGAGTTGGTATGAATCAAGTCCAGTCGAGCAGCTACATTCAGCGCATTGATGATTATACACAGTGCCACCGGATGCCACATATGGACATGAAGCTAACTTTTGCCAGGACCCCAACGAGTGACGGACTCCGAATGGTTTACTTAAAAACAGAGTGATGTTTCTGGAAATCTTTTCCTTTTTGAAACACCGACTGCAGCCACCAGCCACATTATAAACGCCATCACTGACCGTTCAGTGAGCGCCTTTAAGCAACATTTCAGCCCAACGTAGGCCCTCCTCATCGGCTTCCTTATTCATGAATCACAGACCCACAGCGAGAAACAGCACAAGGAAACCCAAGGTAGTGCCTATAGCGAGTAGCCTCCAGGAAAAGAGACAACGGATCCCCCGACTCAGACACACCAGCCAGCGGCCCCGGTGAAATGCGAGGCCTCAACGGAGACTGACAAGGGCAGCAGTAAAGGAATTGGCAAGAGTAGAGAAAGGCTAACTTTCACTCCTCAGCAAGACCACAGCTGGAGCTTATGATGCGAGGGCGGAGTATTGACCAAAATCTCGGTGCCCAAGCAGCGAGCTATCCCGGATCTCGGCCTGCCGCTCATTCTTGCCATCTTGGTCAGAGCGGCGTTACCGGCAATCAATAGCCACCGCGGTAGCGCTTCAGTAGAATGCTGTAATGCCCCTTGGTTTCTGCACACCCTACAGCAGCTAGTGCAGGGTGTGCTTGGTGTGCCACCCACCCTCTCTCTAGCTCGCTCCTTGCCAACCAAGGCAACATTCTGCAGCCTCAGCCAAACGGGGAGTACATTGGGGAGTAAAGTTGCCAATGGCCGTCATTTTCTCCAGTAAACATCTGTTTCTGCTGTGAAAATTTCTCATGTACTTTTTTCAGATCCAGAATATCGAGTGAGAGTGCCGACATGTATAATGTCGGCCCGATTTCGCGTCAGGTAGGTTGCAGTCATCATCCGCAGCCACTCAATACGGATGCTTCGTCATGCCACAAGGTACGCTCTTCATCATTTCCGCCCCCTCCGGTGCTGGCAAGACCACGCTGGTACGCGAGCTGATCGACAGCCTCGACGGCATCAAGGTCTCGGTGTCGCATACCACCCGGCACCAACGCCGCGGCGAGGTGGACGGGGTGAACTACCACTTCGTCGACGTGGCGACCTTCGAGGCGATGATCGAGCGTGGCGAATTCTTCGAATACGCCAGAGTGTTCGACAATTATTACGGCTCGTCGCGCCCATCGGTGGAAACGATACTCAATGCCGGACAGGACGTGATCCTGGAGATCGACTGGCAGGGTGCCCGCCAGGTTCGCCAGCAGATGCCGGACGCGGTGTCGATCTTCATTCTGCCGCCATCGCGGGACGAGCTGGAGCGCCGCCTGGCCAGCCGCGGCACCGACGAACATGCCACCATCGCACGGCGCATGCGCGATGCGGTCAGCGAGATGTCGCATTATGACGAGTACGACTACCTGGTGGTCAACGACGACTTCACCACCGCGCTGCGCGAACTGCAGTCGCTGGTGATCAGCCGGCGTCTTAGCCTCGCCCGGGTGCAGAAAGAGCACGGCCCGCTGCTGGCGGCGCTTTTATCCTGACCCCAGCCGCAGGCGCTTGTCCTGACACCCAGCCGCAGGCGCTTGTCAGGGATACCGGGCGTCGAGTAATCTAGTCTGTCCTGTTCCATTTCAAATTTCCGGTTCCGGCCGGGGACATCCACTGTTTTTTTCAGGAATACCTACATGGCGCGTGTCACCGTCGAAGATTGTCTGGAAAACGTCGAGAATCGTTTCAAGCTGGTGATGATCTCTACCCAGCGCGCTCGTCAACTGGCTCGCGGCTCCCGCGACGCACTGCTGCCCTGGGAAAACGACAAGCCCACCGTGATGGCCCTACGCGAGATCGCCGCCGGCTTGGTCGACAAGAGCGTACTGGACGAGCCGATCGAGGCGCCGGTTCGAATTCGCCATGAGGGCGAGCCGGGCATCGCCTTCGAGGAGTAAGGCTAGCACTCAAGGCGCGCTAATGTTCACCATCGACGACCTGGCCGACCGACTCGGCGGCTACCTACCTCCCGACGAGATCCAGCAGGTCAAGCGCGCCTTCTACTACGCCGAGCAGGCCCATGACGGCCAGCGGCGGCGTTCGGGCGAGCCCTACGTTACCCACCCGTTGGCAGTGGCCAATATCCTTGCCAACATGCACATGGACCATCAGAGCCTGATGTCGGCCATGCTGCACGACGTGATCGAGGATACCGGGGTCTCCAAGGAGGCACTCGCCGAGCAGTTCGGCAAGCCGGTGGCTGAGCTGGTCGATGGCGTCTCCAAGCT
>ERZ869909.570-NODE-570-length-40280-cov-7.438922_pt1 | contig 40280 bp, 35 predicted proteins | sample MGYA00520892_ERZ869909 | MGnify/ENA primary metagenome ERZ869909 (study PRJEB32215, sample SAMEA104723947) | bioreactor metagenome | biome: bioreactor; feature: anaerobic bioreactor; material: water | place: China | collected 2015-03-12 ... | reverse complement strand
GCCCCGATGGCGCGTGAGCGCGCGGCCTCGTCAATCGCGCGCAGGGCTGCATTGTGGTCGCGGGTCTCCACCAGCATTACCCGTCCGGGGTCAGCTCCCAGTGCCGCCAGTCCGCGCGCGCTGATCCGCCCCAGATCAAGGCGCTGGCGCCGCGTGCGCACCCACAGCCAGCCGCCATGAGGCCGTGTCTGCGCAAATCCCACCGCCAGCCCCAGCGCGGCGGCCATGTCTGCAAAGGCGGCTGGGGCGATCTCGTGCACGCCCTGCAGGGGCGCCCCGAATCTTTCCTCCAGACGCGCAGCCTCACTCTCCACTCGCGTGGAGAGACGCTTCAGGGGCAGGTCGGGGAGGATCGCACGGGCCATATGTTCTTATTTTGTTCTTGCGACCAAGAGTCAAGGGGATGATTCGTTGGTCTCTTCTTGATGCTCCGCACCTCCGTGCGTCGCTTCCTCGCTTCCGGGCTCGCAAAGCTCACCCTTCGCTGCGGGCGGCCGTTCGGCCTGGTGGCCCCTGACGGGGCCAGACGGGCTCCCCGGCGCGCAGCGCCGCAAGCGCGACCGCGCGCCCGCGACTTTTCGCGGAACATCGCAACGCGGATGCGTTGCGGAACTAGAAAACTGAACCCCCGGCCGGAGCGCAGCGCAGAGCCGGGGTCTCTTTCAGGATTATCCTGCACTAGGTCCCGGATAGCTGCTGGCGCAGCTTCCGGGATTTCAGAGGCTGGGATTTACCCCCTGCGCGGCCTTCACCACGCGCGCCACGTCTTCCGCCTTGGTCTGCCAGCTGGTGACGAAGCGGTAGCCGCCATGGGGCCAGGGGTAGAAGCCGGCATTGACGGCGTTCAGCGCATCGACGGCTTCTTGCGGCAGGTCGATGAAGACCTCATTGCCTTCCACCGGGTGGAGCAGTTTTGCGCCCGGGATGCTTGCAAAACCTGCGGCAAGCTCGCTGGCCATCGCGTTGGCGTGCGCGGCCAGTTCCAGCCAGCGCCCGTTCTCCAGCCATGCCTCGAACTGGGCGGCGACATAGCGCGCTTTGGGCAGCATGTGCCCGGCGCGCTTCTGCCGTGCGCGTAAAGTGTGGAAGCGGTCCATGACGGAGGGGAAGAGGATGACGGCCTCTGCGGCCAGCGCCCCGCCCTTGGTCGCGCCAAGGCTCAGCACGTCCACGCCAGCGCGCCATGTGATGTCGGCCGGATCGCATTTGAGAAAGCTGAGCGCATTGGCAAAGCGCGCGCCGTCCATGTGGACGTGCATGCCGCGCGCCTTGGCGAGACCCGCCAGCGCTTTCACCGTCGCGACATCATAGGCGGTGCCGGACTCGGTGAGGTTGGAGAGGCTCAAGACAGAGGGCGGGGTGGTGTGCACGAAGTCGGACGGCCACTCAGCGAGCGCCGCTTCCAGCGTTTCAGGTGTCAGGCGCGCATGGTCGCCGTGCAGCGGCACCAGCTTGGCCCCGCCGGTGAAGAATTCCGGCGCGCCGCGCTCATCGCGGTGAATATGCGCCTCGTCATGGCAGAGGATCGCGCTGTCGCCGGGCGCCAGCACCGCCAGCGCCAGCGAGTTGGACGCCGTGCCGGAGACGGTGAACACCAGCTCCAGATCGGTTGAGAATATCTCGCGCAGCTGCGCCTTCACCCGCGCGGAGACGGTGTCATTGCCATAGCTCGCGGCGGCTCCTTCATTCGCGCGTATCATCGCTTCAAGAAGGGCAGGGTGGGCGGGGGCGGTGGTGTCGGACTGAAAGCTCATGGGCGCGCACCTGACACGAGAAAGGGCGCGCGATCAACGTCTTGTGTTCGTGCTTCCGCTGGACTTGCAGTTCTGCGGGTCTAGCATCGTTCGCCGTAGATCATGGGGAGGCCATCATGCGCCGTATCAGTCTCGTATCCGCTTTGCTGGCGGCTAGCATGCTGGCCAGCGCGCAGGCACAGCCCGGACCTGGCGAAGGGCCTGATCCTGATCTGGAGGCCATCGAGCCGAGCGCGGAGCGGGTGAATGTGGGGCTGGCGGGTGAATACCCCGCCGACATTGCCCGCTATCTGCTGGCCAATGGCGTGCAGGGCGCGTCCATGTCCCCGCGCGGGAATTATGTGGCGGTGGCTTCGCTCGTCACCGGTACGCGCCAGCTCTGGCTGGTGCCTGCTGCTGGTGGCCAGCCGCGCCAGATGACCTTTGGCAATGGCATCACCTTCTGGCGCTGGGCGCCGGACGGGCAGAGCCTCATCTATGGCGCGGACAATGACGGCAATGAGCAGGAAGCCTATTACCGTATCAGCCTCGATGGCCGCCGCGAGGAACGGATCATGGCGGCGCAGGCTGGGGCCTTCCGCGTGATGGGCGATGTGCTGCCCGACAACAACCGGATCGTCTTTGCCTCAACAGAGCGCAACGGGCTCGATTACGACATCTATGTGCGTGATCTGGCGAGCGGCGAGCAGACCATGGTGTTCGAGGGCGAATATGCCTTCTGGCCGGACTCGCTCTCGCCAGATGGCCGCTATCTCCTGATGACGCAGCGCGTGGGCGAGGACTCCAACAATCTCTTCCTCGTCGATCTGACGGGGCAGGAAGAGGTGCGCACGCTGTCGCGGCCCGACCGGCGCGCCAACACCAATGATGGCGGGTTTGCATGGACGCGTGACGGCACAGCGGTCTATCACGCCTCCAACGAGGATCGTGAATTTGCCGCCCTTGTCCGCCGCGATATCGCCAGCAACACGGTCGAAGTCATTTCTGCGCCCGATTTCGACATCCAGAACGTTACGCTCTGCGGGCAGGGCGGGCGCTATCTCATCTGGACCACCAATGAGGATGGCTTTTATCGCCTGCACGGGCGGGATCTGCGCGCCCGGCGCGATCTGCGCATCCCTGACCTGCCCGAAGGTGTCTATGGCGTGTCGTGCCCCGGCGAGAGCGCCTTTGCCTCGGTGACGGTCAATGGCTGGGCCACGCCGGGCGAATTGCTGGTCTGGGATATTGCCCGCGGTACGGCGAACACGGTGTGGGCGGTGAACCTTGCCGGGCTGGACCCGGACCGCTTCGTGCGCCCGGAGAGCATCCGCATCACCGCGCGCGACGGGGTGGAACTGCAGGGGCTGCTCTACCTGCCGCGCGAGGATGCGCGTCAGGGCGAAGGCCCCCCACCGGTGGTGTTTGACGTGCATGGCGGGCCGACGGCCCAGTCCATGGCCAATTTCACCGGCCCGACACAATACCTGCTCAATCGCGGTATTGCAGTCTTCCGCCCGAACGTGCGCGGCTCGACCGGATTCGGCCACACCTATGTGACGCTGGATGACCGGGAAAACCGGCTCGATTCCATCCGCGATCTGGTCGACATGCTCGCCTTCTTCCGCGAGGACGGGCGGGTCGACGCATCGCGTGCGGCGGTGAAGGGGGGCAGCTATGGCGGCTATGCTGTCAATGCGGTGCTCGCGAACTTCCCCGGCGAGTTCATTGCCGGCGTCTCGCTCTACGGCGTGGCAGACTGGGTAACGGCGCTGGAAGTCGCCTCGCCCGCCCTCAAGGCCGCAGACCTGATCGAATACGGCGATATCAATGAGCCGCAATGGCGCGAGTTCTACGAGGTGAACTCACCCATCCGTCAGGCCGATCAGATAACGGTGCCGGTGCTGTTCTCGCACGGTGTTATGGACCCGCGCATCGACATTTTCGAGACCGAAGTGATGGTGCGTACGCTGCGCGCCAATGGCGTCGAGGCGCAATATATCCGCTTCCCCGACGAGGGGCATGGCTGGCGCAGGCTGTCCAACCAGCTCTTCTACTATCGCCGCGAGGCAGAATTCCTTGAAGCCCAGCTGGGGCTGTCGGGCGACTAACCGGCTTGCCGGGGCGGGCGGTCGCTCAGGCGACCGCCTGTTTCCTCGCATACATGGCGGCATCGGCTTCGGCCATTGCCGCTTCGGCCGTAATGCCGCTTTCCAGGGCCTGAACGCCCCAGGCGGCCTTCAGATGCAAGGTGAGGCCTTCGAAATGTATGGGTGCAGCCGCGATCGCGTCTGCCAGCTCCCTGGCCTTGCGCTCGGCGGCTTCGACCGGCGTCAGCACGAGTACGACGCCGAACTCGTCGCCGCCCAGCCGGCCCACCGCATCAGTATCGCGCAACTGGGAGGACAGCGTGTCGGCCACCACTCTCAGCGCCTGATCGCCTGCCGCGTGGCCATAGCTGTCATTGATGATCTTGAAGCCGTTCAGATCGAAATAGACCAGAGCGGACGGCGCATCATGGCGCTCGGCCAGTGACAGGGCCTTGGATACCTCGCGCAGGAAGGCACGCCGGTTGAGGACGGGCAACAGCACGTCGCGGTCGGCGAGGCTTTCCAGATCGCGCACCTTGGCCCGCAGCGCCTCTGTTTCCTTGCGCAGCTGGTCGACCTCGCCCATCAGGGTGAGAAGCGCACGCTGCACGTTGGGGGTCAGCTCCGCTTCCGGCACGCCCATGATGGACGCCGTGTCGCTGGTGCGCCGTACCGGCGACGTCACGCCAACCGGAGTGGCGGCCTCGCTGCGGACAGCGCCACTGACAGGCCCTGCAGACGCCACGCCGCCTGCTGCTCCGCCAGACCGTATCCGCATGTCCCCGATCCTTCCCAATCGACTCAAGAGGGCAGTCTTCGTGATCGTGGTTAACAAACGCTCAAGCGGGATTGATATGGGATTCACCTGCCGCTTGACGCCATGCGGCTTATGGCTAGGCTCGCGCGCTTTCCGCTGCCCGGAGGCTGCGCATGGCGACCCGTTTTCCCGACCCTTCACCGCCCGTCGCGGTCATCATGGGCTCACGCTCGGACTGGCCGACCATGCAGCACGCCGCCGAAGCGCTGGACGCTCTGGGCGTGGCGCATGATGCGCGCGTGATCTCCGCTCACCGCACGCCGGACCGCATGGTGGACTTTACCAAATCGGCAAAGGCGCGCGGCGTGAAAGTCATCATCGCCGGGGCGGGGGGCGCGGCCCATCTGCCGGGCATGGTCGCCTCGCTGACCGAGTTGCCGGTGCTGGGCGTGCCGGTGAAGTCCAAGGCCCTCAAGGGCCTTGATAGCCTGCTTTCAATCGTCCAGATGCCCGGTGGTGTGCCAGTGGGGACGCTGGCAATCGGCGAGGCGGGTGCGAAGAATGCCGGGCTGCTGGCAGCCTCGATACTCGCGCTCACTGACACCGGCCTTGCAGACCGGCTGGCCGCTTACAGGGCCAGCCAGAGCGGCAGTATTCCTGATACGGTAGAGGACTAGGCAGACGGCCATGCTGAAGCCTGGCGCGCGTATCGGCATTCTCGGCGGCGGCCAGCTGGGGCGCATGCTCGCCCTGGATGCTGCCCGTCTGGGCTTTGATGTCCATATCTTTACGCCGGAAGACAATAGCCCCGCCGCGCGCGTAGCGGCGGCCTGCACGGTCGCGCCCTACGATGATGTCGATGCGGTGGCACGCTTTGCCGCCGGCGTGGATGTCGTGACCTACGAGTTCGAGAACGTTCCAGTGGAAACGGCGAAGGCCGCCGCACAACACGCCCCGCTGCGGCCCGGCGTGAAGGCGTTGGAAGTGTGTCAGGACCGGGTGACGGAGAAGCGCTTCGTCAATGATGCGGGGATCGAAACGACGCCATGGCTGGCCGTGGCGAGTGCCCAGGAGGCTGCCGGCGCCGTGACCGCGCTAGGCGTGCCCTCAATCCTGAAAACACGGCGCTTGGGCTATGACGGCAAGGGCCAGCAGGTCATCCGCAACGCGGGCGAGGCGGCTGCCGCCTTTGATGCTCTGGGCGGCGTGCCCTGCATTCTGGAAGCGTTTGCCCCCTTCACGCGCGAAGTCTCGGTCGTGGCCGCTCGCAGCGCCGATGGTCAGGTCGCAGCCTACCCGCTGGCGGAAAACCGCCATGAGGGCGGTATCCTGCGTACCTCCATCGCACCCGCTCCGGGAGCCGATGCGCTGGCCGGTGAAGCCTTGCGTATTGCCTCCGCCATCCTGCAAGGGCTGGACTATGTGGGGGTGCTGGCGGTGGAGCTGTTCGTGCTCGAGGATGGCCGCCTGTGGGTCAACGAGATCGCGCCGCGCGTCCACAATACCGGCCACTGGACGATGGATGCCTGCGCCGTCAGCCAGTTCGAGCAGCATGTACGGGCCGTCGCAGGCTGGCCGCTCGGAAATCCCGCCGCCCATTCAGCCGCCCGCATGGACAATCTGATCGGCGATGATGTGATGCGCTGGCAAGCGCTGGCCTCCGAACCAGGCGTGTGCCTGCACCTCTATGGCAAGGGGGATGCGCGTGAGGGCCGCAAGATGGGCCACGTCAACCGGCTCTCACCGCTCGCCTGACGGGTCGCGTGCGCGCTGCGGCGTGATGGGCGGGGCAATGCCCAGATGGTCGGTGCGGGTGGAGCGGTCCCGTTCCATCGCGCGAAGGAGCGGCGAGCGGCTGGTCTGCTCCCGCTGGGCATTGAGGAAATGCACGCGCAGCAATTGAAGCGTGGACGGGCTGGCGCCGAGCTGGGCCAGCTCAAACTCCAGCCGCGACATGTTTTCCTGAAACTCCAGCGGCCCCCGGCTGAGTGCGCGAATGTGATAGACCGCCAGTTCCGCCTGCGCGGCATTGGGACCATCGCCGCAATTACCGATTTCGCGGTTGGTGTCGCCGGATGACAGGCAGAACACCTCCGCGACCACCCCCCGTATGGCCCAATCCAGATTGCCTTGCTGGAAATCTTCGGGGCGAAGCCCGGTCGGGGCGCGGGCTTCGATCTCGGCAAAGGTCGGCACCCGCCGCTCAACCATGACGGCCTCTTCCTCCGCAGGCTGGATCGTGTCGACCGGCATGCCGGGTGACGTCACGGAGAACGGGCGCACTGTTTGGGTGCGCTCTGTTCTGGCAGGATCAGACGGCACGGCGCGCGCCTCCGGGTCTGCTGGCAGAATGCCCCTCTCAGACACCGGGGGAGCCGGTTCCGCTGCCTCGTCCGGTTCCGCTTCGCTGGCCTCCTCCGCGGGAGTTTCAGGCTCGGTCGCGGTTTCCGCCACCCGTTCAGCGGCTTCGGCCTCGCCGGGTGCACCATTGACGGGCTCGGCAGTCTCCCCGGCAATGTCGGCTTCCGTCTGTCCCCGGTCTGCCAGCAAGGGCGCGTTCAGCGGCAGATCGCTCTCCGCATCGCTTGCGCTGACGGTGAAGAAACGCACTTCGATGCTGGTGCCGGTGCTGACAAACCGCTCAAGGCTTTCAGGCGGCAGGACGGCGATGGCACTGACCACACCGAGGTGAAGCGCGCCCGCGCACAGATAGGCACCCAGCCGCAAGGGGCTGAAGCCGGGTGCCGATGCACGGGTCAGGGCCGGTCCACGAGTGATCACAGACACGAGACATGGCGGCTGGAACCACGCGCTTCAAATTAAATCAGCATAATAATGGGGAAGGAGAACCCTAGCGCTCGGCGCTGTCCGCCAGGAACAGGCCCGAGGAAGGTGTGCCGACCAGCCCTGAGGCGTGTGCAAGCGCCAGGCAGGCGCCAAACATGGCCACGGCAATGAGAAGGGCGCCGAGATTTATGTCCCGGCGTGAGCGGCCAGTGCCTGCAGAAAAATCAGCCATTATCCCCTCCCTGTCGCGCGTATCCCTCAACGCGCTGTGAACTGATCCGATGAACGCCTGATGAACAGCGTGGAGGGGCATGGAGGCCCGTAAACGTCCAAAATCGGGCGAACTCAAGATCAATTGCGGCTTAAGGAAGGCGCTTAACAGCGTCATGCTGCAACGGATATTGCGGTTCAAGGTAAACGGACGGTAGTTTCGCCGTGCCTTTCACCTCCCGTATCAGGAGAGCCCATGTCCGCCCCGTTCGAGGTTTCCAGAGCGCTTTCGCGTGTCCAGCCGTCGGCCACTATCGCAGCGACCCAGAAGGCGCGCGAGCTCAAGGCCAAGGGCATTGACGTGATTTCGCTGGGCGCGGGCGAACCGGATTTCGACACGCCCGACCACATCAAGGATGCGGCCATCGACGCGATCCGCCGCGGCGAAACCAAATATACCGCCGTGGACGGCATACCGGAGCTGAAGGAGGCGATCTGCGCCAAGTTCAGGCGCGATAACGGGCTTGAGTACAAGCCTTCGCAGGTGAACGTGTCGCCGGGCGGCAAGCCGGTGATCTACAACGCCTTCGCCGCGACGCTGAACCCCGGCGACGAGGTGGTGATCCCTGCGCCCTACTGGGTCAGCTATCCGGACATGGCGCTCCTGTGCGGAGGCGTCCCGGTATTTGCTGAAGCAAGGGCCGAGGACGGGTATCGGCTGAAGCCGGAGGCGCTGGAAGCCGCGATCACGCCGCGCACGAAATGGCTGGTGCTCAACTCGCCCTCCAACCCCACCGGCGCAGCCTATTCCGCCGGCGATCTCAAGGCGCTGGCCGAGGTGCTGGAGCGCCACCCGCATGTCTGGATCCTCACCGACGACATGTATGAGCACCTCGTCTATGACGGGTTCAGGTTCGCCACCATCGCCGAGGTCGCGCCTTCGCTGTACGATCGCACGCTCACAATGAATGGCGTATCGAAATCCTATGCCATGACGGGCTGGCGGATCGGCTATGCAGCCGGTCCCGAAGCCCTCATCAAGGCGATGGCCAAGGTGATGTCGCAGACCACCTCCAACCCGTGCTCGATCAGTCAGTGGGCATCGGTGGCGGCGCTCAATGGCCAGCATGACTTCCTGAAACCCCGCAATGAGGCCTTCGTGCGCCGCCGCGATCTGGTGTTGCGTCATATCGAGGCCAGCGAAGGCCTGGCCGCGCCAAAGCCGGAAGGAGCGTTCTACGTGTTTCCTAGCTGCGCCGGACTCATCGGAAAAACCTCTGGCAAGGGCAAGGTGCTGAAGACTGACGGCGATGTGTGCGATGCACTGCTGGAGGAGGCCCATGTAGCGGTCGTTCCGGGCACCGCATTCGGCTCCGGTCCGGCTTTCCGCATCTCCTATGCGACCTCCGACGAGGCACTGGAAAAGGCAGGCACCCGCATCGCGGAGTTCTGCGCCAGCGCACGCTGATATAGACGGTCTCTATCGCCGGCAGTTTGCGTTCTAGTTGGATTGGAACAGTGCCTTCCCATATACGTAAGGCAGTACACCAATCCGGGCGGTTCACTGCCGCCTTCGCAAACAGGAGATCGTGATGCAGATCAACATGGGACTGAGCCAGTCACAGCGCGAGGAAATGGCCGCTGCAGTGACGCGCCTGCTGTCCGACACCTACGCGCTTTATTTCAAGACCCACGCCTATCACTGGAATGTCACCGGGCCGCGCTTTCACGATCTCCACGCCATGTTCGAGACGCAATATACCGAGATGTGGACGGCGACGGACGACATTGCCGAACGCATACGCGCGCTCGGTGTGATGGCGCCCATCTCGTACGACGAGATCACGTCGTCCGCCTCGATCCGGCCGGATGCCAAGACGCCCAAGGCTGACGAGATGGTCGCCAATCTGCTGGCTGGCCATGAGACGGTGGTGCGCACGGCGCGCGCTGCGCTGGAACTGGCCAACACCCACGGCGATGAGGCCACGGCCGACGTGGTTGCCCCGCGCGTGACCGCTCACGAGAAGATGGCGTGGATGCTGCGGGCGACGCTGGGGTAGGGGGCTCTTTTAGTTCCGCAACGCATCCGCGTTGCGATATTCCGCGAAAAGTCGCGGGCGGCCGTTCGGCCTTGCGGCCCCTGACGGGGCCGTGATGGCTCCCCGGCGCGCAGCGCCGCAAGCGCGAACGCGCGCCCGAGCTTATGCGAGGCGCGACGCACGGATGTGCGGAGCATCACTAAAAGATGCCCTCAAGCCTTTTCCGCTATCGTCCAGGCGTATTCGGCCATCGGCTCGACGAGGGCGCCAAGCTCCTTCGCCCGCTCGTTGGAGGCATTGCCCTGCAGCGCGCGGGCATAGACGCCCTGCGCAATCCCGGCGAGGCGGAAGATATTGTAGGCGATATAGAAATCGAGCTTCGGGATGCCGCTGCGCCCGGTGCGTTCGCAATACGCCGCGACATACTCCTCCTCGGTCGGGATGCCGAGCGATTTCAGGTCCACACCGAGAAAGCCGGAGCGGATCTCCTTCGGCGTGCGCCATTGCATGAGCTGGTAGGTAAAGTCGGCCAGCGGATCACCGAGCGTGGAAAGTTCCCAGTCCAGCACCGCGATGACGCGCGGCTCTGTCGGGTGGAAGATCATGTTGTCGAGGCGGTAATCGCCATGGACCACGCTGGTGCGCTCCTGCTCGGGCGCATTGGCGGGCAGCCACTCGATCAGCCGGTCCATCGCCGGAATGGCGCGGGTTTCAGCCGCCTTGTACTGCTTGGTCCAGCGCCCGATCTGGCGTTCGAAATAATTGCCGGGCTTGCCGTAGTCGGTCAGGCCCGCCTTCTCCACATCGATGGAGTGCAGGTGCGCGAGTGCAGCGTTGGACGCATCGTACAGCGCGCGGCGTTCCGACGGCTCCATGCCCGGCAGATAGGCGTCCCAGAAGATACGTCCTTCCACGAATTCCATCACGTAGAAGGCTGTGCCGATCACCTCAGGGTCTTCGCACAGGCCGAACATGACAGGCGCCGGAAAGCCTGCCTCACCCAGTGCCTTCATCACCGTGAACTCGCGCTCCACGGCGTGGGCAGATGGCAGCAGCACGCCCGGCGGCTTGCGGCGCAGAACATACTGGCGGGCAGGGGTAGTGAGCTTGTAGGTCGGGTTGGACTGGCCGCCCCGGAACTGGCTTACCTCCAGCGGCCCGGCATAGCCGTCCACGTTGGCCTTCATCCAGCTTTCCAGCGCGCCTTCGTCAAACTTCAGCGCATCCGCGACGGACTTGGTACCGGAAAACTGGGCGTCGAGTTGGGATTTTGAATTGCTCATGGGGTTTTGTGTACCATTCCCGCCGCCATGACAAAGTCCACATCGCGCAGTTCGGAGATGTTTTCCAGCGGATTGCCGCTGACCGCGATGATGTCGGCGTGGAAGCCGGGCGCGATACGGCCGATCTCGTTTTCCATCTGCAGGTGGCGTGCGCCGTTGATCGTGGCAGCGATAATCGCCTGGGCGGGGGTCATGCCCGCTTCCACCATCAGCTCGAACTCGCGCGCATTGTCGCCATGACGGCTGACGCCTGAGTCCGTGCCGAATGCGATCTGCACCCCGCCCCGGTGGGCGCGGCGCAGCATGTCGACCATTTGCGGTCCGACCAGCAGGGCCTTGGCGCGCTGGAAGGGCGTCATCCATGCCGCGTTGGCCTCGGCTTCCAGCGTCACGAATTCACCGGCCATGACGGTCGGCACCAGAAACGCGCCGGAGCTGCGAAAGAGCCTGATCGATTCATTGTCGAGGAAAGTGCCGTGCTCGATGGAGTGCCCGCCGGCGGCGAGGAAGGCGTTCACCCCCGTCACGCCGTGCGCGTGCGCGGTGACGCGCCGGCCCATCATCTCGGCGGCCTGCACGATGGCGCGCAGCTCATCGTCCATGAACTGGACCTCAAGCCCTGCCGCCGTGTTCGACAGCACGCCGCCCGTCGCGGTGATCTTGATCGTGTCGACCCCTGCCTGCACCAGCGCTCGTACGGCCCGCGCACAATCGGCCGGGCCGTTGCACGCGCCGGGACTCGAGAAGTTCTCGATCACGCGCTGGTTATAGCCATTGATGTCGCCGTGCCCGCCGGTCGGGGTGATGGAGGGGCCGGCCACGCGCATGCGCGGACCCACCGCATCCCCGCGGCGGATGGCATCACGCAGGGCCAGGATCGCTTCGAGATCACCGCCCACGTCCTGCACGGTGGTGAAGCCTGCCTCCAGCGTACGCCGGGCGTGGCGCGCGCCGATGAAGGCGCGGTCGGCGCTCGACAGGGTAAAGGGTTGCAGACGGCTGTCAGCCCCGCGTTCGCTCAGAAGGTGCACATGGGCGTCGATCAGGCCGGGGAGCACCCAGTAATCGCTGAGATCGACTATCTCCGCGCCCTCGCGGGTGACATAGCCGTCCTCGATCGCCTCGATGCGGCCGTTGCGTACGATGACGGAGGCGCCGCTGCGGACCCGTTCGCCCGGCACCGCGATGAGGTACCCGGCGTGGATGATGGTCACTGTCTCAGGCGTGTCGCTGGCCTGAGTCGATGATGCGCCAGCCAGCGCAAAGGCTGCCAGAATGGCAGTGATAATCCCGGTCATGTCAGCCTCCCCAAAAGGTCTTGTTGGCGCTGTTGTCCGACGCCGCGCAGCGGAAAGTCAAATCCTGATCACGGTCTTGTGAGACGTTACAACACTTTAAGTGGACGCGCCGGTGCGTGTTCCGATCATCTGCCGGTCTTTGAACACTGGGGAGCTGGCCATGCGTCGCAACATAATCACCCTCCTGGCCTGCACGGCCGTCATCGCGCTGTCATCTGCCAGCCATGCCCAGGACGCTCCGGCGCCCGACGCACGCTGGACGTGGGACGTCACCGCGCTCTATGCCGACCGGGCAGCGTGGGAGGCGGACCGCCGCGCCGCGATGAGCCGGGCCGACGAACTCGCCGGGCTGGAAGGGACGCTGGGCGACGGTGCGGGTGCCTTCCTGCGTGTCATGCGCACCTATTCGGATGCCTGGCGCACAGGGGTGCGCGCCGGCACCTATGCCAGCCTGATCGCGGACGAAAATCTTTCCCATCCTGATGGTCAGGCCCTGCGTCAGCAGGCGATGGCGATGTATGCCCATATCGGGCAGGCTGGTGCCTGGATCGATCCGGCCATCGTCGCGCTGGGAGAGGAGAGGGTCTGGTCGTACTTCGATGCCGAACCTGCGCTCGAACCCTTCCGCCAGATGATCCGTTCCACCCTGCGCAATGGCGACCATACCCTGTCTGACCAGACAGAGCGGGCGCTGGCGGCGCTGGGCCCGGCCACGGGCGCCAGCTATACGATTTACGGTCAGCTGGCGAACTCGGAAATCCCCCGGCCCACCATCACCCTCTCGGACGGCACCGAGCTGACCGTGAATTCCGCTGGCTATGCGCGCGGCCGCGCTTCGGATAATCGCGAGGACCGTATCGCGGTGTTCGACGCCTATTGGGGCTCCTGGCAGCCCTTTACGGGCTCGGTTGGCGCAGCCCTGAACGGCCATGTCCAGAACTCGGTCGCGCGGGCGCGCCTGCGTGGCTATGACAACGCCCTGTCCGCCGCCCTGTCGGGCGATAATGTGCCCGAGGCCGTCTATCGTACGCTGGTGGCGGAGACCAATGCGGCGCTGCCGGTCCTCCACCGCTATTTCGCCCTGCGCGCCCGCCTGCTCGGCGTGGAGGATCCGGCCTATTACGACATCTATCCTGATATGGTGAGTATCGACCGCGAGTTCGGCATCGAGGACTCCATCGAGCTGACCCGCGCCTCCCTTGCCCCGCTGGGCGAGGACTATGTGGCGATGTATTCCGATGCGGTGTCTCAGCGCTGGATGCATGTCTATCCGCAGCCGGGCAAGACGTCGGGCGCCTATGTCAGCGGCGGGGCCTATGACGTGCACCCCTACGTGCTGCTGAACCATCTCGACGACTACAACTCGGCCACCACCTTCACCCACGAATGGGGCCATGCCCTGCATACCGTGCTGGCCAATGCGGCCCAGCCCTTCGAGACGGCGCGCTACTCGATCTTCACCGCTGAAGTGGCCTCCACGGTGCATGAATTCCTGCTTCAGGAGCACATGCTGGCTACCGCCCAGACACCGCAGGAACGGCTATTCTATCTCGGCAACGCGCTGGAGCTCATGCGCGCGACCTTCTTCCGCCAGACCATGTTCAGCGAGTTCGAGCTGGCTATTCACGAGACGGTGGAGCGCGGCGAACCGCTGACCGGCTCGACGATCACCGCGCTCTATGCCGATGTGGTGCGCCGCTATCACGGGCATGCAGAAGGGGTGATGCGGGTCGATGACCTCTACACCCATGAATGGATGTTCGTGCCGCACTTCTACATGAATTTCTACGTGTACCAGTACGCCACCTCGCTGGCGGCGGCCGCCTATTTCACCGATCTCATTCTGGAAGGCGATGATGCGGCGCTGGAGCGGTATCTGAATGCGCTGCGCGCGGGCGGATCGGACGATCCCTACCAGATCCTGCTCGATGCCGGCGTGGACCTCGCCACGCCGGAGCCCTACCGGGTACTGGTGGAACGCATGGAACGCACCATGGACGAGATGGAAGCAATCCTTGCGGGAATGGAGAACTGATCAGTCCGCGACCGTTTCCAGACGTTGGGATATCCAGAACTTGATCAACGCCTGCCGGGTGACCCCCAACCGTTGGGCTTCCTGATCAAGTTCTTCCACCACCCATGCAGGGAAATCCACGTTTACACGGCGGGTTTCCAGATTGGGGCGGCGAGCTTTCGACCAGTCTACGAGACCGGAAATATCGCCGCCCTCATCAAACCGGGTGTCAAATTCACGAGCTTTCATAGGCGTTTATCTCCTTGATGGGGAGCATATCACGTTTCGGCCTTTATCTCCTCGTTTCACCGGCGAAAGCCGGTGCCCAGTTTTAGCGATGCTCAGCCCATCCGGGTTTCGCTCCTCGCATAGGCTCGGACGGCCGGTCGGCCTTTCAGGCCGCAAAGCGGCCTGAAAGGCGCGAATGCGCGCCCGCGACTTTTCGCGGAACATCGCAACGCGGATGCGGTGCGGAGACAAAGTGCTAGGCCGCGACTTGCGTCGGGGAAGCGCGGGGCAGGTAGGTCTGGCCCGCCAACTTAGTTGCAAATGATACTATTTTCCGGCAGAAGGTTCCCATGACCGGACGGGCCTGTGGTGGCGCTAAAGCGCGCCTCGCCCGCCCGCCCCTTGTTACACAAAAAGGAGCCCTGCCATGGCCGATCTGTTCGAGAACCCGCTGGGAACCGACGGTTTCGAGTTCGTCGAGTATACGAGCCCGGAGCCGGAGAAGCTGGACAAGCTCTTCACGATGCTCGGCTTCGTCGCGGTCGCCAGACACAAGACGCGCGACATCGTGCGCTACGCGCAAGGCGACATCACCTTCCTCGTCAATCGCGAGAAGACCGGCCAGGCGGCCGATTTCCGCGCCGAGCATGGCCCGTCGGCCAATGCGATGGCCTTCCGGGTGCGCGATGCCAAGAAGGCCTACAAGGACGCGCTTGCGCGCGGGGCTGAAGCATATGGTACGCCGCTCTGGGGCGACGACCAGAACCTGCCCGCCATCAAGGGTATTGGCGGTTCGGTGCTGTATCTGGTCGACCAGTATGGTGACACCAACATCTATGACGGGAACTTTGAACCGATCCCCGGTGCGAAGCCGAACGGTGTTGGCCTCGAAGTGCTCGACCACCTGACCCACAACGTTTTCATGGGCCGGATGAACCACTGGGCGGGCTTCTATGAGCGCGTCTTCAACTTCCGCGAAATCCGCTATTTCGACATCAAGGGTGCCCATACCGGCCTGCTCTCGCGCGCCATGACCGGCCCGTGCGGCAAGCTGCGCATCCCGCTGAACGAAAGCTCGGACGACAAGTCCCAGATCGCGGAATATCTGCGCGAGTATAATGGCGAGGGCATCCAGCACATCGCCCTGACCACCAGCGACATCTACACCACGATCGAGAAGCTGCGCGCCAATGGCGTGGAGTTCCAGTCCACCCCGCCCACCTATTACGAGCTCGTCGATGAGCGCGTGCCCGGCCACGGGGAAGACCTTGAGCGTCTGAAAAAGAACTCCATACTGGTCGACGGGGACCCGGAGAACGGGCAGGGCCTGCTTCTGCAGATCTTCACCACGACCAATATCGGACCGATCTTCTTCGAGATCATCCAGCGCAAGGGCAATGAGGGCTTTGGCGAAGGCAATTTCAAAGCGCTGTTTGAATCCATCGAGCTTGATCAGATCCGCCGCGGCGTGCTCAAGCCCGACGCGGCCGAGTAGGTGGCCATGACCGGGCGGGCAGACAGGGCCGATACCCGGCCCGCCCTCGTGCTTTCTAAGTATCTGCCCTACCGGCTGTCGGTGGCGTCCAACAAGGCCTCCGGTCTGATCGCGCGCGCCTATCAGGCCCGCTTCGGCCTGACCATCTGGGAGTGGCGCGTGATCGCCGTTCTGGGCGAGGGTGAGGCCATTACCGGACAGGCGATCTGCGAGGCGACTGCGATGGACAAGGTGACGGTCAGCCGCGCCTTGCGCGCGCTGACCGAGCGCTCTCTGGTACGCCGGCGCACCAGCCCCACCGACAAGCGTGCAGCCCTGGTGTCACTCACAGGCGAGGGGCAGGCGATCTATGAGGAGATCGCCCCTCTGGCGCTGCAATGGGAGGCCTCTCTGCTGGAGGGGTTCAGCGAGGATGAGAAGCACATGCTCGGCTCCCTTCTGGAACGGTTGTCGCTGCGGGCGGACGCGCTCGCCCGGTGCGGCGACGAACTGCCCTAGCCCTCGATCAGTTTCTGGTCGTCGCTGTCTTCGGGCGTTTCGATCCGGGCCGGCTCGGGCGCCTCGGTGGTGATGAGTTCCACGGCCTGATCGGCGGCATCCTGGAACGGGAAGAGGATGAGGTCTGCACCCGCCTCCTTCAGCCGCTCAAGCGCCGCGCCGCGCTGGCTGGTTACGGCGATCTTGCCTTCGAAACCGAATTTGCGAAGCGTGGAGATCATGGCGATGCGGGTATCCTCATGCGTCACGCCCGTTTCCAGGTCCGAGGTAGTGGAGATGATCCAGCGCACCCGGCTGAGCGGCAGATGGGTAAGGAATTCCTGGTCTGTCAGGTCTCCATAGACCGCGTCCAGCCCGCGCTCGCGCCATAGCCGTACCGCGGACGGATTGAAGTCGACGCCCAGAGTCGAGACGCCGCGGTTGAGAAGACGCTGCGCAATGGCACCGCCATAACGGCCAAGACCGAACAGCACGACGTCATGGTGCTGGCGGGCCGTATCGGCGTCATCAGTCTCTGCATGGTTGGCATTGCGTCGTTCAAACGGGGCCAGCAGGGGCTCTACCAGCGGGTAGAGCCGGTGGGAATAGGTGATCATGTAGGTCGAGGCCGCAATCGTGATGAGGCCGACCAGCGTGACCAGCCCCAGCGCCTCGTCATTGACGTGGCCGAGCGTCAGTCCCATGGCCATGAAGATGAGCGAGAACTCGCTGATCTGGGCCACGGTCAGGCCGGCAAGGAAACCGGTCCGGCGGCGATATCCCATAACGCCCATGATGATGACGACGATCAGCGGATTTCCGACCAGCACAAACAGCGAGAATATGGCAGCAGCCGGGATGTTTTCGCCCAGCAGCGACAGGTCGAGCCGCGATCCGAGCCCAACGAAAAAGAACAGCAGCAGGAAATCGCGCAAGGGAGCGAGGCGCGCCGACACCGCTTCGCGATAGGGCGTGGAGGCAAGGGCCACGCCTGCCAGCAGTCCGCCCAGTTCCTTGCCGAGGCCGAACAGGTCTCCCAGCGCCGCGAACATGGCCGCGAGCGCGATGGCGAAGGATATCAGCAATTCAGGTGAACGCGCGAGGACGGCCGTCAACGGGGTGGCGACGAAACGGATAAAGACGATCACCACCGCGACCATCAGTATGCCGGCCACCAGTACGCTAAGCAGTGCGCCAACCCCGCCATTCTCCGCACCGCCGATGCCGATCGCCGACAGCACGATCATGGCGAGGACGACGACAAGGTCCTGGACTATGAGAAACCCGAGTGCGATCCGGCCGTGAAGCGAGTCGATCTCGCGCTTGTCCGACAGCAGCTTGACGATGATGATGGTGGATGAAAACGTCAGGGCAACGGCGATATAGATGCTCGTGAGTGGATCAAATCCGAGCGCCAGCGCAATGAAGAAGCCGATAATGGACGTGAAGGCTACCTGACCGAGGCCGGTGGCCAGCGATACCAGCCCGAGCGACTGGATCAGTTTCACGTCAAGTTTGATGCCGACGAGGAAGAGCAGGAGCGCGATGCCGAGTTGCGACAGCAATTCGACGTGCTCGCTGGAGCGGACGATGTCGAGGCCGGCCGGGCCAACCAGCAATCCCACCAGGATGAAGCTGACGATCAGGGGCTGGCGCAGCATGTGTCCGGCAAGGCCGACCCCTGCCGCGATCACCAGCAGGATCGCCACCTCATAGAAGACCGAAAGCGTCACCAGATCGGTCAGCATACGCGAACCCCGCTAATGGGAAGGTGAAATCTCCACCCCACATTGTCATGTGCCGCGCTGCTGTCCAAGCCGAAGGGCGAAGGAAGACGGTTTTTCTGTCAGCCGGTTACAGCGATCAGTGCCCGCGCGTCATAGGCGTTCGGCGCGTCGGGCGCAGCCCCGGGACGGGCGATGATTTCAAGGCTCACAATGGTGCGGCCCTCCTGACCGGGACTGAGGCTTATGCCAAGACCCACACCCGACGCGCGATATCCGCGAGAGCCCACCGTCGTCCCGGCCGAACCTCCGACGCGCACCGGATTGCGGCCCCCGCTTGAGTCGATGCGCCGGTCCACGATCTCGAACCAGTCATAGCCGTTCTCAAGCGTCAGCTCGGCGGCCCGCCGCAGGGCGAGGCGCTCGGCGGCACTGGTGGAAATGTCCTGCCCGGCCGTGAAGCTGACCCGCCACCGATTGTCGGTGATGCGCAGGGAATCAAAGCCAATGGCCTGACCGGCCGGTCCGGTTGCCGGGCCGTAAGTGGTCTGTGTCGGTGCGCACGCCATCAGTGCGGCGCCGGAGGCTGCGGCGATAAGGGCAATCTTGAAGTTCATGGCGATACTCCCGGATCTGGGCGGGTGGCAGGTTTTCACCACTCTAGCAGAGTTTACGCCTTCAGCTGGAAAGGGTTTCGTCCTTCCTGACCCCGGTATAGCCGACCATGGCGACAAACCACCCGGCCATATAGCCGCCCAGCAGGCCCGCTGGCAGGGATATCAGAAATGCAATGGCGCCCTCGCTGCGCAACTCGTCGACAGCGATGCTGCCATCGTGAAAGAAGATCACCGCGAACGCCATTCCGGCGCCTGCCATCACCAGCCCCATCCGGTGGGGCGACCGCCAGCTGGCAAAATGGGCCAGCGCCCACGCAGCCAGCATGAGCGGCGCGCCAAACGTGTAGCAGACAAAAACGGCAATGATCACACCGAAGAGCGACATGACGAGCCCTGTGTGCAATGCCTCTGCTAGCGAAAACTCGGAAAGCAGCTGCAGGCTCAAGCCCATCGAGACCACGAAGCCTCCGACGGCTCCCGCGATCAGCGGGGCAGCCACCATCGAGAGGGCGAGCGGCATGGGGGCAGCCTTGCGCATGACCTAACGCCCGGCGCGCTCAAGGCTGGTGAACACCAGCCCGCCAATAGCGCCAGCACCGGCACCGATGAGAGGCAGGGCGAGGCTGAAGAGGCTCTGAGCGAGGGGCAATTCACCAAGCGCTGCGCCGCCGGTCAGCTCCATCTCCAGATCGCTGCCATAAATGCGGAACAGGTAGGCAATCATGGCGGCAAGACCCGCAGCACTGCCGGCGAGCAGGGCGGTGAAGCTGCCCCACAGCCGCAGAGCCTTCAGGACAAGCCAGAGCGGGGCGAAGATCACCAGGGTGACCGGATAGGCAAACATCAGGGCCGAGAACCAGACATTGCCCGCCATCGCGGCGTAATCGGCCAGCGGCACCTCTGCAGCGGCGGGATCAGTGACATTGAGATGCGCGATCAGGCCCAGCACGGCCAGAAAGGCGGCAAAGGCAGGGGCCATCACGAAGGCGGCCAACAGGCCGCCCGGATAGGGAGCGCGGCTCACAGCACCGCTCCGCGATCAGCTCTCTGATTCATCGAGTATCCCCCAGATCCCGCCCCCTGGCCTCTACTCAAGCCCGGGTTTGCACGCGGCGCAAGACCCAGATCCGGCAGGCGCTGGCCAGTCCCCCCTCATCCCCCGCGCTTATCCGCGCCTCGTCAATCTCCGCAACAAGGCTGGCAAGCGAGCGGCCATCCGCGGCGCAGGCTTCATCCAGCACCGCCCAGAACTCCGGCTCCAGCGCCAGGCTGGTGCGGTGGCCCGCAAGAGAGAGGGATCGCTTTTCCATGCTCATCGCTTCAGGAAGATCACGGCCGCGCCCGCTGCAATCAAGCCGAAACCGATCAAATGGCGGATTGTGACCGGTTCTTTCAGGTAGATCGCCGCAAAGGCGACGAACACGGTCAGCGTGATCACCTCCTGCATGGTTTTCAGCTCGGCGGCTGAGTAGACATTGTGCCCCATGCGGTTGGCAGGCACGGCCATCGTGTACTCCACGAACGCGATGAGCCAGCTGAAGAAGATCACCATCAGTATGGGCGCGCTCTTGAAACGCAAATGCCCGTACCAGGCCAGTGTCATGAAGATGTTGGACCCTATCAGCAACAGGATCGGCAGGATGTGCGGCCAGGAGATGGTGGGCATGGCTGGAGGACCGGAAGCTGACATATCTGGTGCAATTGGGCACCGCCCGTGCGGGCTGTCCATAGGCAAAAAAAGAGCCGGAAGGCGCTAGCGCTCTTTCCGGCTCAGTATTGCATATCCGTTCGGGGAGGAGACGGTATGCGAAACAAGGAAACGGAGATGTCCGTTCGCGTCCGATATGATGCTAACGCGCGGCCGCATCAAGGCGTTCCAACGAATAGCGGCTATGCAAAAATGCAATGTTACGGCTTTGTGAAATTAACGTGACGCAATGCTCGAGGCAAAAAGCTGTGCTTATTCAGCGGCGTCAGCCTTCCACGCCTTTGCCGACTCGAGCAGGAAGTCGCGGAATGCGGCAACTCGCCGCGACCCTTTGAGTTCCTCCGGAAAAACGACATACACATCGAAGGTCGGGCCGTCGATTTCAGGCAGGACCCGTACCAGGCCGGGATTTGCATGTGCCACGTAGTCGGGCAGGCCGCAAATGCCGAAGCCCGCTTCCGTCGCCCGCATCATGGCCTTGATCGTGTTGGCTTCGATAACTGCATTGCGAGGGGTGGTCCCGGCCTCGCGGCCGATGGTCAGCTGCCAGTTCAGATTGGGGATGGGCGCCAGTTTCTTCGGACCGTAGGCGATAAACTGGTGGCCGTTGTCGAGATCGGCGAGTTTTGCCGGGGTTCCATGCCGCTCGAGATAGTCCGGCGCGGCATAGAGGTGCTGTTCCACCTGCATAAGCCGGCGTTGCACCAGCTCATTCTGGGTCGACGGCCAGGGGCGGATGGCAATATCGGCTTCAAGCCCCGCCAGATCCAGCTCGTGATCGGCCAGCAGCAGTTTCAGCCGGATTTTGGGGTAGAGCGCGTAAAAGCGCTTCAGCCGGGGGATCAGCCAGATCGAACCCAGCGCCGTGGGCGCAGTGATACGCAGCGCGCCGGTAGGCTTGTCGCGGCTGTCCTGGACCCGGGCTTCTGCGACGGCTACCCGGTTGGCGATCTCGCCGGCAGCCTCGAACAGCAGTCGGCCAGGTTCGGTAAGCAACAGGCCGCGCGCATGCCGGTGGAAGAGCTTGATGTCGAGCTCGGCCTCCAGCGCGGAGATTTGCCGGCTCACCGCCGACTGCGACATGCCAAGCGTGTCGGCAGCGCCCGTGAGGGAGCCGGCGTCAGCAGCGGCGTGAAAGGTTTTCAGCTTGTCCCAATCCATTCGGAAACGTTAGAGCGCTTCGCACGGTCCGTCAGGTGCGAATTGTCATCCCGTCTGCGAGAGAATTGCGAAAAGCTGCCCAGGCCGGAATGAAGCCCAGAACGGCCGATGCGCCGGTCACCACACCGATGAGTGCGAGGTCGTAAAGGCCCGGCAGCGTGCCGGTGAGATGAATCCCGTAGCGCTGCTCGAGTATCGGAGCCCCGACGGCCAGCGCGCCATAGGTGAGGCCTGTGCCGATCACGGCGCCGGCGAGCGCCAGCAAGGCGCTTTCGCTGACCAGCAGGACGAAGATGTGGCGCGGGCGCGCGCCCAGCGCCCGCAGGATGGCCATTTCCCGGCGCCGTTCCTTGAGACTGGTCAGGATAGCCGTCAGGATGCAGATCAGCCCCATCAGCACGACAAAGGCGGCAACGGCCGCCAGCGTGCGTTCCGCCACGCCGACCACGCTCCACAGCTGGGAGAGGGCGACACCTGGAATGATTGCCTGCAGCGGCTCCACCCGGTAGGTGTTTATCTGCCGTTGCAGGCGCAGCGCCGCCACGGGTGTTTCCAGCCCCACCAGGAAGGCCGTGATCTGGTCTGGCGACAGGTCCATCGCGCGCAGCTCGTTCATGGACAGGCTGGTGCCGCTGCCGGTGGGCCCTTCCAGATGGATCGCCTCGATCGCTTCCAGGCTGACAAAGACCGAGCGGTCAACCGGCGTGCCGGTCGGGGCCAGAATCCCGACAATCGTGAACGGGTTGTTGTCGTGCTCGATAAAGCTGACCCGTCCGGTGCCGTGGGCAACGACGATTTCCTGATCAAGCGTGTAGCCGAGCTCGCGCGCGACACTCGCCCCTATCACGGTGTCGAACAGATCGTCCAGCGGGCGGCCCGCCGCGAACTCCAGATGGCGCCGGCCGGCATAGCGGTAGTGCTCGAAATAGCCGTTATTCGTTCCCACCACGCGGAAACCGGCATGGGAATCGCCGAGCGATATCGGCACTGTCCAGGCGACGCCCGGCGCATTGGCGACCTGCTGGTAGGTTTCCCAGGTGATGTTGTTGGTCGCATCGCCGATATGGAAGATTGCGTAGAGCAGCAGGTTCACCGGGCTCGATCTCGCGCCGACGATCAGATCCGTACCTGAGATCGTGTTCTCAAAGCTCGCGCGGGCACCGTGGCGCACTTTTTCAACGCCCAGAAACAGCGTCATGGCGATGGCGACAGTGAGAATGGTCAGGAGCGCCGTGCCGCGGCGGTTCGCGATGGAGCGCCAGGCAAGGGAGAGAATGGGAAAGCGGGTCATGCGCTGACCCCCGCCCTGTTGAGTTCGGACAGGTCGACAGCGCGGTCAAACTTCGAGGCCAGAGAGCCATCATGGCTGACGAAGAGAAGCGCCGCGCCGCTGGCCGCGCACTCCTCGATCAGCAAGGACAGGAAGGCATTGCGTGTATCGGCATCCAGCGCCGAGGTCGGCTCGTCGGCGAGTACCAGCCCCGGACGGCCGATGAGTGCACGCGCGGCGGCCACACGCTGCTGCTGGCCCACGGACAATTCGGTAGGCGGGCTGGACCAGTACCTTTTGGGATCGAGCTGCAGACGGGCCATCAGGCGGCGTGCTTCGGCCTCTGCGCCGCCCGCCTCTTCACACGCCTTGTTGCGCCGCGCGGAGAACCGCGCTGGCAGCATCACATTCGCACCGGCTGGCAGATAGGGCAGGAGGTTGAACATCTGGAAGATGACACCCAGCCGCTCGGCCCTCAGCGCGTCGCGCCTGCCGCCGGAAAGTCTGGACATGGGTTCGCCCAGCACCTCAATGCGGCCCGATGTGGGGGCCATGATGCCCGCGATCAGGCCCAGCAGGGTGGACTTGCCCGATCCGCTCGCGCCCTTGAGAAATACTTTCTCTCCAGCCGCGACCGCGAACCGGTCCATGTCGAGCACGACCGGGCCTTTGCGCGCATAGGAAAAGCGCACATCCTCAATCGATATGGCGGGTGCGGCGGTCACGCGGCGTCCGGCTTGGCGGCTTTGCCTTCACTGGCAGCGTGATGCTCCATCTCGGCAAGCCAGCGTTCCGCCTCCAGCGCGGCCATGCAGCCCATGCCCGCCGCCGTGATCGCCTGGCGGTAGACATCATCGGTCACGTCGCCTGCGGCAAACACGCCCGGAATGGAGGTGGCGGTGGAGCCGGGCTTCGTCACCAGATAGCCGCCATCCTTCATCTCGAGCTGGCCTTCGAACAGGGCGGTCGCGGGCGCGTGGCCGATGGCCACGAACACGCCATCGGTCGGGAGTTTCGTTTCCTCACCGGTCTTCAGATTCTTCACCCGCACGCCGGTAACGCCGGGCACCTCGCCTTCGGCGAGGATTTCCTCCACCGCGCTGTCCCAGATCACCTCGATCTTCTCGTTATCGAACAGGCGCGCCTGCGCGATCTTTTCCGCGCGCAAGCTGTCGCGGCGGTGGATAAGGGTCACCTTGCTGGCGAAGCGGGTGAGGAAGAGCGCTTCCTCGACGGCTGTATTGCCGCCACCGACAACGACAACCTCCTTGCCGCGATAGAAGAAGCCGTCGCACGTCGCGCACGCCGACACGCCAAAGCCCTGCAGGCTCTGCTCGCTTTCAAGCCCCAGCCATTTGGCGCTGGCGCCGGTGGCGATAATCACACTGTCGGCAGTGTAGATCGTGCCGCCATCCCCTTTCATCGTGAAGGGGCGCTTGGAGAAGTCTGCCTCCACGATGATGTCGGCGATGATCTCCGCGCCGACATTTTCTGCCTGCGCCTTCATCTGCTCCATCAGCCACGGGCCTTCGATCACGCTGGCAAAGCCCGGATAATTTTCCACCTCATGGGTAATGGTCAGCTGGCCGCCCGGCTGCAGCCCGGCAATGACGATGGGCGAGAGCATGGCGCGCGCCGCATAGATGGCTGCCGTATAGCCGGCCGAACCCGATCCGATGATGACGACTTTGGAGTGGCGGGTTTCGGTCATGGCGCTGCTTTCTTCAAGGCGGAGGGGCGAGGGAGGGGGAGTCTGGCGTTCATTACTGGCTGGATTCGGCGTTGCCCGCCTCACCCAGCAGCCGCGACAGGAAGGCCTGGTTCCATTCGCGGCCGGGATCAACCAGGTGCAATTGGTCACGGGTTATGTGGCCCGCCCGGATTTGTGCCGCGGCGTAGACATGGCTTGCGCGGACCGAGCTGCCGCAATTGATCACCACCGGACCCTCCGTGTCGGCGAGTATACGTGCTACCGCGTCGGCGGCCTCGCTGCCGGTCATCTGGCCGACAGGCACATTGGCGTAGACCATGCCATTTTCCATCACCATGCCAGCGTAGTCGAAATCGAGGGCCTCGATTTCGGGGGCCGTCAGCAGGTTGATCACGGTGGTGTGGCCGTCACTGGCCCAGTTGCGCGCATCGGCTGGCGTGGGCCGGGCCTCGAAGCGCACATCATCGCGCATCGGGGTCATGGCAGTCTGCTGGGCAAGGGAGGGCGTTGCCGTACAGGCAAGGGCGGCGATAGCAGCAGCAAGGCGAAGCATGATGGTCTCCGGCGTGGAGCGGTAAAATCCGAAGCCTCAGATTTCGCCTCTTGCGGTGAGGATTTCAAGGACACGCCGCGCTGCCCTCTCGGTTTCGTGAAGCGGCGCATAGCGCCAGGTGTCGAGCCGGCCGAGGAAGGGACGCACGGCGCCAATGGCTTCCAGCGCGCTGTAGAGGCGGGCGAACTTGCCGGGCTTTCCCTCCAGCATCAGCCGGTAGACCGGGGTTCCGGTTGCAGCCGCCTCTGTCAGCATGTTGGTGGAGTCTTCGGTCACGAAGATCCAGTCCGCACTCGCGAGAAACGCAAAGTACGGGTTGGGCCCGTCGCCGGTATGCAGCCACGTGCCCTCATCCTCACCGAACAGGGATTGCAAGGACTGGACGAGCTTTTCCGGCGTCCGCCGGGAGGTGGTGATCAACAGGCCGATACCGTCCGCCCGCAGTGCGGCAAGGCGCGCCAGCAATTCGCTCTCTATCTGCGGCGTGACGTGATGGTGCCTGGAATCGCCGCCGATCAGCACCGCGGCGCGAGGGCTGGGCAGTGCCGCAATCTGCCCGGCAAAGGCGCGCTCGGCGTCGCCAAGCCGCTCGGCGGTAATGCGGTTAGGGGAGCCGGTGATCTCGAAAACATTTGCGCCGCGCATGCGGTCATGTTCCGGCGGAATGATCAGATCAAACCGGTGGTGCGCCATTTTCGGATCTTGCACATAGACGAAAACCGCGTCCGGGAAGGCTTTGCGATGCACGCCGGCAGCGCGCACGGCTGCCATGCCGCATCCGATCCACAGATCGGGCGCGATAGGCCCCGCATCGGGCAGGTCACCGGTACGCGGAACCTGAACGGGCAGGATACGCATCGGGGTCAGGCGGGCGACCGCTTCGGCCAGGCCCAGGGCCTGATTTTCCATGCCGCGCCGGCCATCGGTCACAACGAAGCAGGCGCGCTCGCGCGTTTTGATAGGTGCAGCCATGGTCCCACTTAGCCCGGCAGAGGGTTGCGCGCCAAGAGGGCTTGGAGGAGGCGAGGCCATCAATGCAAGAAGCCGGCGGAGCAATCCGCCGGCTTCAATCGCGTCTGGCGGATGGCCGCCAGCCTACTTCCATTCCACTTTCAGGATCTCATAGGTCTTCAGCCCGCCGGGCGCGTTGACCTCGACGACATCGCCCGTTTCCTTGTTGATAAGGGCGCGGGCAATTGGGGAGGAGACGGAAATCTTGCCCGATTTCACGTCGGCCTCGTCCTCTCCGACAATCTTGTAGCTTGCTTCGGTCTCGGTATCCTCATCCACGACCGTCACGGTCGCGCCGAACTTCACCTGCTCGCCCGACATGCGGGACACATCAATGATCTGCGCACGTGCCAGCTTGTCTTCAAGCTCGACGACGCGGCCTTCAATCCAGCTCTGGCGTTCCTTGGCCGCGTGATACTCGGCGTTCTCGGACAGATCGCCATGGTCACGCGCTTCGGAGATTGCCTGGATTACCGCCGGGCGCTCCACCGATTTGAGATGTTTCAATTCGTCGTCGAGGGCCCGGTGACCCTCGGCGGTCATAGGGATTTTTTGCATAGGGAAGGACTCGTTTCTTGTTACGCCTGCGAGCGTAAGACCCAAATGATCCCGCTATCAAGCGCTCAGTACGTTCAGTCAGTACGTCCTAGTAACGATAGGATTGCAAGGCGCGCGGTTCAAGCTCTCCTGCATCGATCGTCGCGATGGCTTTGACCGCAGCACGGCTCGCAGCCGCTGTCGTGTAGCACGGTATCTTCAGCTCCAGCGCGGTGCGGCGGATCGAATAGCTGTCAATCTGGCTCTGGCGGCCTTCGGTGGTGTTGAAGATGAGTTGCACCTCACCGTTCTTGATCGCATCCACGATGTGCGGGCGGCCTTCAAACACCTTGTTGATCCGCGTTACGGGAACGCCGGCCTCTTCCAGCGTCCTGGCCGTGCCGCCCGTGGCGAGAAGGGAAAAGCCGAGCGCGGTCAGCTGACGGCAGGGCTCGATCATCTGCGCCTTGTCGGACTCCTTGAGCGAGACAAAGACCGTGCCCGAGCGCGGCAGGCGCACGCCGGCGCCAAGCTGTGCCTTGGCGAAGGCTGCTTCGAAGCGCATGTCGATGCCCATCACCTCGCCGGTAGAGCGCATTTCCGGGCCCAGCACCGGGTCAACACCGGGGAAGCGCGCGAACGGCATCACGGCTTCCTTCACCGCAACATGCTCGGGCGTGTCGTTCCACATGGCAAAGCCGGCGAGTTTTTCGCCAGCCATGACTTTCGCGGCGATGCCGGCCACCGGGGCGCCGATGGCCTTGGCCACGAAAGGCACGGTGCGGCTGGCGCGCGGATTGACCTCGAGCACGAAGATCTCGCCGTCCTTGACCGCGTACTGCACGTTCATCAGGCCCTTGACGCCAATGGCGCGGGCCAGCGCCTCGGTTTCCCGGCGCAGTTCGGCGATGGTCTCAGCAGACAGCGAGTGCGGGGGGATGGAGCAGGCGCTGTCGCCGGAGTGCACGCCGGCCTCTTCGATATGCTCCATCACGCCGGCAATGCGTACCTCGTCACCGTCGCACACCGCGTCGACATCCACTTCCGAGGCATCGGTCAGGTAGCGGTCGAGCAGAAGCGGACTGTCGCCGGACACGTGGACGGCGGCGCGGATATAACGCTCCAGGCTTTCCTGATCGCGCACGATTTCCATCGCCCGCCCGCCAAGCACGAAGGACGGGCGCAGCACCAGCGGGAAGCCCAGCGTCTTGGCGCTTTCCAGCGCTTCTTCCTCGGACCGTACGATGGCGTTGGGCGGCTGGCGCAGGCCCAGCTCGTCCAGCAGCGCCTTGAAGCGCTCGCGGTCTTCGGCAAGGTCAATCGCGTCCGGGCTGGTGCCAAGGATCGGGATGCCGGCCTTTTCCAGCGCGCTAGCAAGCTTCAGCGGGGTCTGCCCACCATACTGCACGACGACACCCAGCAGCGTGCCATTGGCCTGCTCGGTCTCGATGAGCTCGAGTACGTCCTCGTCGCTGAGCGGTTCGAAATAAAGCCGGTCGGCCGTGTCATAATCGGTGGAGACAGTTTCCGGATTGCAGTTCACCATGATGGACTCGATGCCCATCTCGGCGAACGCGAACGCCGCGTGACAACAGCAATAGTCAAACTCGATGCCTTGGCCGATCCGGTTTGGGCCGCCGCCGAGGATTATCGCTTTCTTCGCCCCCGTGGGCCGGCTTTCGCAGGTGCCGGTCTCGTAGGTGGAGTACATGTAGGCCGTCGGTGTCGCGAACTCGGCCGCGCAGGTATCCACCCGCTTGTATACCGGGCGCACGTTCAGGGCACGGCGCGCCTCGCGCACCTTGGCTTCGGTGGACTTCACCAGCTGGGCGAGGCGCTTGTCGGAAAAGCCCATGGCCTTCAGCCGGCGGAAGCCCTTGGCATCACCGGGCAGGCCCAGCGTTGCCACGTCTTCCTCGGCGTGGACGATCTCCTCGATCTGGCGCAGGAACCAGGGCTCATAGGCGCAGGCCGCGTTGATCTCGTCCACGCTGAGCCCCTCGCGCATGGCCTGCGCGATCACCCGCAACCGGTCCGGCGTCGGGCGGGCCAGGGCCGCCATTACCGCGTGCCGGCGGCCTTCGGGCCCGTCAGCGGCATCCAGACCCTCAATCTCGATCTCGTCAAACCCGCACAGGCCCGTCTCCAGGCTGCGCAGGGCCTTCTGCATGCTCTCCTGGAAGGTCCGGCCAATGGACATGGCCTCGCCGACGGACTTCATGGAGGTGGACAGCAGGTTCTGCGCGCCGGGGTATTTCTCGAACGCAAAGCGCGGGATCTTGGTGACGACGTAGTCGATTGACGGCTCGAAGCTCGCCGGGGTCGCGCCGCCGGTAATGTCGTTGTCGATCTCGTCCAGCGTATAGCCGATCGCCAGTTTTGCCGCGACGCGCGCAATGGGAAAGCCGGTGGCCTTCGACGCGAGGGCGGACGAGCGCGACACGCGCGGATTCATCTCGATGACCACCATGCGGCCGTCCTTGGGGTTCACCGCGAACTGCACGTTGGAGCCGCCGGTCTCCACCCCGATCTCACGCAGGACCGCGATCGAGGCGGAACGCATGCGCTGATATTCCTTGTCGGTCAGCGTCAGGGCAGGGGCGACCGTGATGGAATCGCCCGTATGCACGCCCATGGGATCGATATTCTCGATGGAGCAGACAATGATGCAGTTGTCCGCCTTGTCGCGGACCACCTCCATCTCGAACTCCTTCCAGCCCAGCACACTTTCTTCCACCAGCACCTCGGTGACGGGGGAGGCGGCCAGACCCGTGCCGACAATCTCGCGGAATTCCTCGACATTATAGGCAATGCCACCGCCGGTGCCGCCCATCGTGAAGGAGGGGCGGATCACGGCGGGCAGGCCGAGCTCGTCCAGCACGGCCTCGGCCTCCACCAGTGAATGGACGGCGCGCGATTTCGGGCTTTCAAGGCCAATCTTGTCCATCGCATCGCGGAAACGCTGGCGGTTCTCCGCCTTGTCGATGACATCGGCCTTGGCGCCGATCATCTCCACGCCGAACAGTTCCAGCACGCCGCGCTTTTCCAACTCCAGCGCGCAATTGAGCGCGGTCTGGCCGCCCATGGTGGGAAGCAGCGCATCGGGCCGCTCCTTCTCGATCACCTTGGCGACCATTTCCGGCGTGATCGGCTCGATATAGGTGGCGTCCGCCAGGCCCGGATCGGTCATGATCGTGGCCGGGTTGGAGTTGACCAGAATGACCCGGTAGCCCTCTTCTTTCAGTGCCTTGACCGCCTGCACACCCGAGTAGTCGAACTCGCAAGCCTGCCCGATCACGATAGGACCCGCACCGATGATGAGGACGGAGTTGATATCGGTGCGTCTGGGCATGGGTGTTCATCCGTTCGTTGCGCGCGCATCCGCGCTGCCGGGCTTGTGGGGCAAGTCCGGGCGCGGGTCGAGTCTGTTTAAGTGCTAGAAGCGGGTGTTAGCGCCAATTTGCCCCCATGGCGAGGGGGGTAGGTGTCACCCAAGTGACAAATCCCGCCAGAGCTGGGGCTGCAGGTTCGCGTCGCGGCGCCGCACACGGTCGGAAATCATCCAGAAGGCCCGCTCGTGCAGCAGCGGCACATTGCACTGGTCTTCCAGGAATACGGCCTCGGCCTCGCGGTGAACGGCGATGCGGTCGGACCGCGAGACCCGGCCGCGCGCCTCTTCCATCAGCTGTGCAAAGCGCGTCCGGCCGGGCCCTGACCAGCCCGTGTCATCGGCGAACCCGCCCGGTGCGAAGGGCTCCAGCATGAAGTCCGGTTCCGATTTCAGACCGCGGTTGAAATAGCCGAGCGTCATGTCGAAATCGCCGCTCGCCACCGCCTGATTGATGTCATGCGGGTAGGAGGCGAGGATGTCGACGGTGAAACCCGCATTGCGCAGATCGTCCGCGACTGCAATCGCCACGCGCTCGCGCGCGCCGGAAGCCACCCGGAACTGCAACCGCAAGGGGTTGTCAGGCCCGTATCCGGCTTCGGCCAGCAGGGCACGGGCCGCCTGCCTGTCCGGTCCCGGCGCCGTCTGCCCGTCCTCGCTCAGCGCCTGGGCGGTGATGACATGGATGGTGGGCGTGGCCTCGCCGCTGAAAAAGCTGTCGGCCAGGAACTGCCGGTCCACAGCCAGGGAGAGCGCCCGGCGGACCCGCACATCGGACAGGCCCGGCCTGCGGTGGTTGAGCTTGAGATAGGTCAGGATGGGCGCGTCAAACCCGTGCAGCCGGGCGCCGATCTCGCGGCGCAGAAAGCCGATCTGTTCGGCCGGCGGCCGGTCGGCCAGATCAAGATCGCCCGCACGGAACAGCCGCGCGCGCGTGGCTTCGTCCTCCACCACGTCGACGCGGATTTCTGGGATCGACACGCTGTCGGCGGCGTGAAACCGGGTGTTCCTGGTCAGGAAGTAGGTCAGCGCGCTGGCCTGCCGCAGGATGTAAGGGCCCGAACTCACCCAGTTTTCCGCTCGTATCCAGCGGTCGCCGCGTGCCTCGATCGCGTGGCGGGGCAGGGGGTAGAATTCCCGCATGAGAACCGGGAAGGCTCCAATCGGCGTGTCCATCTCGAAGATGACGGTCCGGGCATCGGGCGCCGACACGCCGATCTCGCTCGCTGGTGCGCGCCCGGCCAGCGCATCGCGCGCGCCGCGCACGGCGAAGAAATCACCCAGATTGGCGAAGCCGGTGCGGGGATCCACGGCGCGCTGCGCAGTCCAGACCACGTCATCAGCCGTCAGCGGCATGCCGTCAGACCATTGCAGGCCGTCCGCCAGCCGGAAGCGCCATGTGCGCCCGTCCTCAGACCGCCAGCTCTGCGCAAGGCCCGGTGCCAGCCCGCCCGAGGGGCTGTATTCGGTCAGCGGCGCGTGAAGCTGCTTGTAGAGCAGGGCCGACGACGCGAACTGGCCCTTCAGCGGGTCAAGGCTGTCGGGCTCTGTATCGATGGCGACACGCAGGAGCCCCGCCTCGGCTCCGCCACGCGGTGTACACGCCGCAAAGGCGAGCGCGCCTGCGCCGGCCCCGATCACGGCGCGGCGGGTGGGTGAAAGGGTGAGTCGCGTTTTCATCCGCAGCAGTTTTGCGGCGGTAAGTGTGCTCTGGCAATGCCTACCAGCGCGCGCGGATGGCGGCCCAGCCCAGCCCCTCTGACGGTGCGCCGGCGACATGCCCCGGCTGATCGGTGAAACGGGCCGCGAATGTGACGTCCACCCGCTCGCTCAGGCTGCGCCGCCACGATGCTTCGAGTGACATTTCCCGGCCCGACGGGGAGAGGGATGCGCGCCGCTCCTCGTAGATGTAGGCATAGTCGTCATCGAGCGCGACCGGCACCATGAGGCTCACCTCGCCGCGTTCCACGCGCAGTGGCTGGTTCAGGGTAAGCCCGAACAGACCGCCGGCCAGAGCGCGTTCACCGCCGACGCTCCAGGCGCTCGCCTCGATGTTCCGGGTCAGCGAAATCCCGGCTGGCAGGCTGGCCTCGGCGCGTGCCTGCTCGAAGCGGGCCGAGGCGCGCCAGCCTCCGCCGACGGGTCCGCTCCACATCCAGGCTGTGAAACGGGTTTCGGTCTCGTCCCTGCCGCCAAACCGGCTGGCCAGCGGTCCGCCCAGCGCGCGGAAATCTTCCTGCGAGGCACCGGTCTCAAATCCGAGCGTGTGCCCGCGATGGTTCAGGTGCATGCCGGTCGCCGTAAAGGAGCCAAGCTCGGAAACGCCTGCCCGGGCCGAGAAGCCGAGCGCGCCGGTATCGTAGCGCACCGAAGACCACTCGCGGCTGCCTGTCAGCCCTGCGACGGCGCCCGAGACAGGCGTGCGCGAGAGCACCGAGCCGCCGGCCATGCGCACCGGCGCTTCAGCGGTGAAGCCGCGCCCGGCGGCCACGGACAGCCCACCATGGCGGAAGCGGAACGAGACGTCAGGCTGGCTGGTGTAGGTTTCCGCCGGAAGGTTGGAGAGCACATGCGGGCGGTCCGGCTGAATGCGCATCGACACATTTGCGGGCCCGACCTGCGTGCTTGTCACATGCGCCAGCGCGTTTTCTGCTGCCGTTTCGAACGCGGCGAGCGCCGTGTCACGCGTGCCGACCGGCGCCGCGATGTCGAAATGGAAGGCGCGGCGATATTCGTCCTGCAGAAGTGCGCCTTCAAGCGGGCCACCTGACCAGAACCAGTCGCCCGTCGCTCCGCCGCCTTCCTGCAGCAATACCGTCAGCGGCACCAGCTCGGCGTTGGCAAACGCCACACTCGTGGACCCGACGGGCTGGAATGCTGCCGCCAGGTCGATCAGGCCCATGCCATAGTCGGCATCCGGCCCCGGCGCGCCAAGATCACGCGCCGTGCGGTAGAGAATCTGCAGCGCTTCATTGCCTTGCAGGGTCGGGAAGGCCTGGATGAGCAGGGCCAGCGCGCCTGCGACATGGGGTGCGGCAAACGACGTCCCCGAATAGAGCACGTAACGGGGCTGACCCTGCTCGTTATTCAGGTACGGGGTCAGGATCCGCCGGCCGGGCGCTGACAGGAAGTGGTTTTCATACCCGAATGCGCCATTGGAAAAGTCGGCACGCTGCGCGTTTTCATCAACAGCGCCAACCGCGACGACGAATCCCAGTGAATCCGGATGGCCTGCAAACCGGGCCGGAAAGCCCGGCCCTGCGGAAGGCGGTGTATTGGCGTCCTTCCTGTTACCCGACGAGATGACCACGAACACACCGGCATTGGCGGCGCGCCGGAGGGCCGCATAGGTAAGCGAATTGTTGTCGTTCGCTCCCTGCGCGCGTCCCAGCGACATGTTGATGACCTGCGCGCCATTGGCGACGGCATAGTCGATCGCGCTGGCGGTATTGCGGTCCGAGAAGGTGCAATCGCTGCCGCCATCAGACTCGCAGCTGCCGACCGTGTCGGTGCGCAGGGCCATGATTGTCGCTTCATAGGCCACGCCGTGGCCCTGAATGTTGTTGCGCGCGGCAGCAATGACGCCTGCCACGCCGGTGCCGTGACCATCGGTATCCTCGATGCTGCGGCTGCCGGCGATATCGGCGCTGGCAGGCGAGATCCGCCCAACCAGCTCGGGATGGGTCGTGTTGATGCCGGTATCGATGACAGCCACCGTCACGCCGGCGCCGGTCGCGCCGTAGGCGTAGGCCGTGGACGCATTGATCAGCCCCAGACCGTATTGCCGGTTGTATTCCGGTGTCTCGAAATCACCCGGATTGCCTATCGGCGGCGGTGGGGGAGGTGGCGGCGGCGGTGGTGGGGGAGGTGGAGGCGGTGGCAGCGGCGATGGTGCCGGCGCGACGTTGGGGCTTCCGCCACCTCCACCGCAGGCAGTCAGGCCGACAGATACGGCTGCGAACACCGAGACAAGTAAAACGCTGCGCCGGAACATGGCGACCCCTCTTCACGCTGCTTTCCCTGTCCCCGGTGAACGTTAACCCGGAAAATCAGGATTGGAAAACAGCTTGTCGCATGCCCGCTTAACGGCGTGTCAATTGCCCGACAGGCGGCCGACAAACTGGTCGAACACGCCAAACGAATCCTGCGGGCCCGGACTCGCTTCGGGGTGATGCTGGACTGACATAACCGGCCGGTCTTTCAGCCGGAACCCGCAATTGGTGCCATCGAACAGCGACACGTGCGTTTCCTCGGCATTGTCCGGCAGGCTGTCACGGTCCACGGCAAAGCCATGGTTCATCGACACGATCTCGACCTGACCGGTCAGGATGTTCTTGACCGGATGATTGGCGCCGTGGTGCCCATGCGTCATCTTCTGCGTCCGGGCGCCAATCGCCAGCGCCAGCATCTGATGGCCAAGGCATATGCCCAGGGTCGGAATACCCGCTTCGATGACACCGCGAATGGTGGCAAGCGCATATCCGCCCGTTGCCGCCGGATCGCCCGGTCCGTTGGAAACGACAACACCGTCCGGTGAAAGGGCCAGCACATCCTCGGCACTCGCAGTGCCGCGTACGACCTTCACCCGCGCGCCTGCGCCGGTCAGACGGCGCAGTATGTTGGCTTTGACGCCATAATCGAGAACCACCACGAGAGGCCCGTCTGCCGGTCCGATACCCGGCCCGTCCGGCCAGGCCCAGTCCGCCTCGCTCCAGTCTGCGTCATCCTCGCGCAGAACGAGGCGGGCAAGCTCGGCCCCCTCCATGCTCGGAGCTTCCAGCGCTGCCTTGCGCAGCGCCGCGGCATCCAGCTTGCCATCAGGAGCGTGGGCAATGGCCGCTATCGGCATGCCCAGTTCCCGGATGCGGGCAGTGAGCGTGCGGGTGTCCACCCCCGTCACGGCGACGATGCCGCGGGCAGCGAGCCACTCGGAGAAGCCCTGCTCGGCGCGCCAGCTGGCCGGCGGCGTGATCGGTGCGCGGCTTACCATGCCTACCGCCGCCTTGCGTGCGGGCGCGCTGGTGGCTTCCTCATCGTGCGCATTGGCACCGACATTGCCGACGTGCGGGAAGGTGAAGCAGACGATCTGGCCGGCATAGGACGGGTCCGCGAGGATTTCCTGATGGCCGGTCATCGCGGTGTTGAAGCACAGCTCGCCGGTGGCGATGCCCGAGGCGCCAGCCCCTTCGCCGGGAATGATCGTGCCATCGGCCAGAACGATGGCGCCCGTCGCGCCGTCAAGATCGCTTTCACGCCAAGGGTTTGCGGTCAGAGCTTGATTCCCGGCCAGTTCCGTCATATCTCACCGCCTGATTTCGCGTGCGCCGCAACAAAAGGGCGGCCCCCAAACAAACGCGCGGACGGTATGTGAGCCTTGCCCCGACGTCAAGCAAGCCTGAAGCCGAAAAAGAAACTCAAAAACAACGAGTTACGCGGCGTCGCTGTAACTCGTGCAAATGGATGAAGCATGTCGCTGCGCGACCAGATTGCCGAAGACCTCAAAAACGCGATGCGGGCCAAGGATGGCCTCACGCTCAGCACGCTGCGCCTTGTCCAGGCCGCGATCAAGGACAGGGATATCGCTGCGCGCGCCGAAGACCGCTGTCAGGGGTGCGAGGAAGGGGAGATCATGGTCCTCCTCCAGAAGCTCGTGAAGCAGCGTGAGGAAAGTGCGCAGACCTATGAAGGCGCGGGGCGCCTGGATCTGGCCGAGCGCGAGCGCGCGGAAGCCGACATCGTGCGCGCCTATCTACCGACGCCGATGTGCGAGCAGGAAATCGAGAAGGCTGCTGAAAGCGTGGTCGGCGAGCTCGGCGCAACCGGTCTTAAGGACATGGGCAAGTGCATGGGCGCGCTGAAGCAGCGCTATACCGGCCGCATGGACTTTGCCAAGGCGGGCGAGACGGTGAAGTCCTTGTTGCAAGGGCGGGCCTGACATCCACTCTATGCCGATAGAGCGGGTGCAGCCTGCCGTGCCGTGCTAGGGTGAATCATGGCCCTGCCTGACGGATTTATCGACGAGATCAAAGCGCGCATCCGCCTCTCCGACCTGGTGGGGCGGACGGTGGCCCTGCGCCGTCAGGGCCGCGAGTTTGCCGGCCTCTCTCCGTTCAAGAAGGAGCGCACGCCGTCCTTTTTCGTCAATGATGAAAAGGGCTTCTACCACTGCTTCTCCAGCCAGAAGAATGGTGATGCCGTCAACTGGCTGCAGGAAACGCAAGGCCTCAGCTTCATGGAGGCGGTGGAGACGCTCGCAGCCGAGGCCGGCCTTGCCATGCCCGCGCCCGATCCTGAATCGGCCCGCAAGGATGAGCGCCGCAAGGAACTCGTCGAGTGGAATGAGCTGGCCCGGCAGTATTTCGTGCGCGAGCTGAACGGACCGCGAGGAGGCGAAGCGCGCGCCTATCTGGAACGCCGGGGGCTTTCTCCCGCAGAATGGGACCGGTTCGGGCTCGGTTACGCGCCTGAAGTGCGCACCGGCCTGAAGGATTTTCTCGTCAACAAGGGCGCCAGGCCTGACGAGCTGGTCACAGCCGGGCTGCTGATCGCGCCCGAGGATGGCGGCGCAGCCTTTGACCGGTTTCGCGGCCGGGTGATGTTCCCCATCCACGACCCGCGCGGGCGGCTGGTGGCCTTTGGTGGCCGGGCGCTGGCGAAGGATGCCCGCGCCAAATACCTCAACTCGCCGGAGACACCGCTCTTCCACAAGAGTCATGTTCTCTATCGCTATCCCGAAGCCAGGACGGCCGCGTCTGATCCCAAAACGGGCATTCGCGGGCTGGTAGTGGCCGAAGGCTATATGGATGTGATCGCGCTGAACCGCGCGGGCCTTGCCCATGCGGTCGCGCCGCTCGGCACGGCGTTGACCGAGGACCAGATCCGCCTGCTCTGGCGTGCCGGACCGGAGCCGGTAATCTGTCTGGACGGAGACGCGGCCGGGCAGCGCGCTGCCGGGCTTGCTGCCGAGCGTGCCTTGCCCCTGCTGGAGCCCGGAAGGACTCTGCGCTTTGTCTTTCTGCCCGATGGCCAGGATCCCGACGACGTCCTGAAGGCGCGCGGGGCCGAGGCGCTGCGCGCGCTGGTCGCTGACACGCGTTCGCTCAGCGACCTTTTGTGGGACCGCGAGTTCAGCGCCGAGCCGCTGAATGATCCCGACAGGCGCGCGGGCTTCCGCCGCCGTTTGCGCGCTCTGGTGGCGAAGATCACCGATCCCGACGTCCGGGAGGAATACAAGGCAGAGTTTGACCGGCGTGTCGCATCCGCCTTCGGGCGCCAGCCTGCGCGCGCGCCCTGGCGTGGCCGGCCTAATGCGGACGGCGTGTCGGACGCCCCTCCGGTGGCCGAAACGAAGCGGCTGGCGCACGCAAGGCGGGTGCCGCCTGCCGTGCGGCACCTGCTTCTGGCTGCCATCGAGTGGCCGCAACTGGCTGTCAGCGAGGCCGAAACGCTTGCCGAGCTCGACTGCGGTCCGCTTGACAGTCTGCGTGACGCTATTCTAGACGCATGCTCCCTTGGGGAAGGTGTGGATAAAGCGGCGCTGCAGGCGCAGCTGCTTCGCAGAGGCCATCATCCAGTCCTCCGCAAGCTGGACGCTGAACGGGCGGCGATGCGTGCCGCCATGGGGGGAGACGACACCGATCTGCCGGGCAGGCTGAACGCTTGGCGAAAAGCGGCGGCTTCCTATATGGAGAAGGTTGAAGAGGAACGCATCCGCGGGGAAGCGCGTCTTCTTGAGAGCGAGGCGCTGGCGCGCGGCGATGCTGCCGAGGTGCATCAGCTGATCGCTGGGTACAAGGCGAGCCGCCGTCGCAAATAGCGAACGGGCGGTCAATTTTGTTTGTGGCAGCCGGATTTGCGGTCGCCGAGGGAGTTCAAGTCAGGCATGACCAAAGCAGCGACCGAGACGGCTGAAGCAGCCCCGGAAAATCAGGACGGCCCGCTTCTCGATCTCAATGACCTGTCGGTCAAGGCGATGGTGAAGACCGCCAAGAAGCGCGGCTACGTCACCCATGATGAACTCAACAAGGTTCTGCCGTCGGAGGAATTTTCCTCCGAGCAGATCGAGGATGTGCTCGCCCAGCTGTCCGAAATGGGCATTACGGTCGTTGATTCCGAAGACGATGTCGAAGATGCCGAGGCCTCTGCCAGCGAGGGCGAGGAGGACGACGAGGAAGAGGGCCGTTCGCGCGCCGTATCGTCCAAGTCGAAAACGGCCGTCGCCGGCCAGAACACCACCTCCGCCCAGGATCGTACCGACGATCCGGTGCGCATGTATCTGCGCGAGATGGGCTCTGTCGAACTGCTCTCGCGCGAGGGCGAGATCGCCATTGCCAAGCGCATCGAGGCCGGCCGCAACGCGATGATCCGCGGCCTGTGCGAAAGCCCGCTGACCTTTGAAGCCATCATGGTCTGGCGCGAGGAATTGCAGTCCGGTCAGGTCCTGCTGCGCGATATCATCGATCTGGATGCCACCTATGGCGGTGTGCGCGAGGACCATTCCGAAACCGGTGCACCCGATGCGGGCCGTGGCCCGGCGGCCAATATCCGTGCCGCGGTACGCTCGCGCGCAGAAGAAGACGAGGAAAGCCCTGCCGGTGACGGCGAAGGCGGCGAGAACGCTGCCCCCGGTGAAGACGACGAGGATGACGAGGACGGCGCGAACCTCTCGCTGGCAGCCATGGAGGCCGAGCTGCGCGAGGGCGTCATGGAGACGCTGGACGCGGTCGCCGGTGACTTCTCCAGCTTCCGCAAGCTCCAGGACAAGCTCGTCAATCTGCGCATGGAGGGCAAGGACCTCTCCAAGAAGGACCGCGAAACCTATGAGGGTGTGCGCGAGTCCATCGTCGCAAACCTCAATTCGCTCAACCTCAACAATGCGCGTATCGAGGCGCTGGTCGAACAGCTTGATGCCATCAACAAGCGCCTGGTCGTGCTGGAGGGCAAGCTTCTGCGCTCGGCCGAAGCACACGGTGTGCCGCGTCACGAATTCATGAGCGCCTATCAGGGCCACGAGCTTGATCCCAACTGGCTCGACGCCTGGAAGGACAAGTCCGCCGCGTGGCGCAAATTCGTCGAGCGCGAGGAGAAGGAAGCCGGGCAGATCCGTGAGCATATCGCGGAACTGGCGCAGGAATCCGGTGTGCCGATTGACGATTTCCGCCGCATCGTCGCGACTGTCCAGAAGGGCGCGCGGGAAGCTCGCATTGCCAAGAAGGAGATGGTCGAGGCAAACCTGCGCCTCGTCATCTCCATCGCCAAGAAATACACCAATCGCGGCCTGCAATTCCTGGATCTGATCCAGGAGGGCAATATCGGCCTGATGAAGGCGGTCGATAAGTTCGAGTATCGCCGCGGCTACAAATTCTCCACCTATGCGACCTGGTGGATCCGGCAGGCCATCACCCGCTCCATCGCGGACCAGGCCCGCACCATCCGCATTCCGGTCCACATGATCGAGACGATCAACAAGATCGTGCGCACCAGCCGCCAGATGCTCCACGAAATTGGCCGCGAACCGACGCCTGAGGAGCTCGCTGAAAAGCTCTCCATGCCGCTGGAGAAGGTGCGCAAGGTGATGAAGATCGCCAAGGAGCCGATCTCCCTCGAAACGCCGATTGGCGATGAGGAAGATTCACACCTCGGCGATTTCATCGAGGACAAGAATGCGGTCCTGCCGATCGATGCCGCGATCCATTCAAACCTGCGCGAGACCACGACGCTGGTGCTCGCCAGCCTCACCCCGCGTGAGGAGCGTGTGCTGCGCATGCGCTTCGGGATCGGCATGAACACCGATCACACGCTGGAGGAAGTCGGCCAGCAATTCTCGGTGACGCGCGAGCGTATCCGCCAGATCGAGGCCAAAGCGCTGCGCAAGCTGAAACACCCCAGCCGCAGCCGCAAACTCAGAAGCTTCCTGGATAGCTAGGTCCGACCGGCACTGAAACCCGGACGCGCGAGCGATCCGGGGCCTGTGTCCGCTGGTCGTGCACAAAGCCCTCATCCTGAGGAGGCCGAAGGCCGTCTCGAAGGACGAGGGCCGGGCTTTTATAGCCCCCTCTTACGCAAACGCCTGATGTCCGGTGATGGCCCGGCCCATGATGAGGGCGTGGATGTCGTGCGTGCCTTCGTAGGTGTTGACGGTTTCCAGATTCACCGCATGCCGCAGGATATGGTATTCCTCGGCAATGCC
>ERZ869909.569-NODE-569-length-40290-cov-28.381842_pt1 | contig 40290 bp, 31 predicted proteins | sample MGYA00520892_ERZ869909 | MGnify/ENA primary metagenome ERZ869909 (study PRJEB32215, sample SAMEA104723947) | bioreactor metagenome | biome: bioreactor; feature: anaerobic bioreactor; material: water | place: China | collected 2015-03-12 ... | reverse complement strand
TATGCCTAACGAATCCATGATTATTGGAAATAGTCCAATGCCAATGCGTTTCACTGGTCATATTGGTGCTGATATTCCACTAGGAAAACAATCGAAATACAACAACACGACATCTATTTCTCCCAACATCTTATACCGTTACCAACAAGGATTCATGGAATTGAATATTGGTACGTATGTGAAGTATGGTATTTTCACTGCGGGAGCATGGTTTAGAAGTCGTGATGCATTTATTTTGGTATTTGGTATCAATACAGGTGCATTTAGAGTTGGGTACAGTTATGATGTAACCGTATCACGATTAACAAATCAATCAGGTGGTTCTCACGAAGTTTCGATGGGGATAAACCTAAATTGTAAAAAGAAACCTGCAACATTTAAAACAATTTCTTGTCCATCTTTCTAAAAAAAGTTGTAACCGATTGTTGATAGTTGCGTTATTGAAAATATATTTGTGATTAGGATTATGAAAAACAAAGGCAAAAATATGAGAAACCTAACGTTTTTTGGATGGAGTGCAGTAGCAGCTATTTTACTAGCTACCTCTTGTGCTACAGACCGTTCGAATATTACCGGATGGGATTATAACAACCCGCGTAACGGTGGTTTTCAAAAAGTACCTTATTTGGATCAAGAAACTGGTCCTGGACTAGTTTTAGTTGAAGGTGGTACATTTACAATGGGAAGAAACGAACAAGATGTAATGTTTGATTGGAACAATGTTCCAAGACGTGTTACCGTATCTTCGTTCTACTTGGATCAATTTGAAATTACTAATTTCAACTGGTTGGAGTATATCTATTGGGTAAAGAGAACATACCCATCGTATCCATTGATTTACAAAAATGCGTTACCAGATACCAATTCATGGAGAAACCCATTAGCTTTTAATGAGAAATATGTAGAGTATTATTTAAGACACCCTGCATACAGAGATTACCCAGTTGTAGGCGTTTCTTGGTTACAAGCTAACGATTTCTGTAATTGGAGAACAGACCGTGTAAACGAATACATCTTAATTCGTGAAGGAATTCTTTATATGAATCCTGATCAACAAGACGATCCATTTACTACCGAATCATATATGGTTGGTCAATATGAAAATGGTATGCGTGAACCAATGATTGACTTAGATCCTGCAAACGCAAGTGGAAGCGGAAAAGGGAAAAAGAAATTCGGCACACGTGTAGTGCGTATGGAGGATGGTATCTTTCTACCTCGATACCGCCTACCAACTGAGGCTGAGTGGGAATTTGCTTACTACGGCTTAATTGGGAATTTAACCAATCCAAATTCAGAGGTGATTTCTGACCGTAGAACGTATCCTTGGAATGGACACTGGGTTAGACAAGATGGAGCTGAATTTCAAGGTGAAATCCGTGCTAACTTTGTTAGAGGTCGAGGTGACTACATGGGTATCGCTGGGCATTTAAATGATAATGCTGATGTTACTGCTCCAGTTGACGCTTATTGGCCAAATGACTATGGTTTATATAACATGGCTGGAAACGTGTCTGAATGGGTACTTGATGTATACAGACCACTTTCTGCTGAAGATTTTGATGAGTTCAGACCATTCAGAGGAAACGTGTTTAAAACCAAAGTATTGAATAATGCTGGAGCTATTGAACAAAAAAATACACAAACTGTATTTGATGTGCATGGTATCAAAGAATACTTAAATGAATTTGAACGTATTCGTTACCAACGTATTTCTGCATCGAAACACGATCCAGCTGATACAATTGTGCCTGCTTACATTTCGTCGCAAACAATGTCTCGAAACAAAGTTCCTGATGGATATGCTCCAGACCCGTTATACATTTCACACAATAGAGTTAAAGATTCAGTGGAACTTAACCTACTTAGAAGAATAAACGAAGTGGTAGATCGTTCAATTGAATTGAAAAACGAAAAATACGATATCGAAGCATCTGCTTTAATTCAGGATGAACTAATTGACGGAATTTTTGAAGATGATTTCAGAACAGGTCCTGAAGAAGAATATGCATTTGAAGTTATCGTTATGTTGCGTGACGGTATATCAGACTTCATCATCAATACTCCTGGTCGTTTGAAATGGCGTAATGAGGTTGAAGAAGAAAACATTGGTCGCTTAAATTACCGTCGTGCTGATTATATTGACTACAATGATGGCGATATTGAAAGTTCGATATACTTTGATAATGAAGAACGTAAGAATGCGATTAACCAACATACTCGCGATGGAGACTTGGTGATGTATCAAAATAAGTTTGAGGAGTTTGGTCTAGATGGCGCCCAAGTTAAACCAGGTGACAGAACTTCATGGCCTACTACATTGATTTCAGACAAGTCACGTGTATACAAAGGTGGTTCGTGGAGAGACCGTGCATACTGGATAGTTGGTAGTGCTCGACGTTTCTTAGATGAAGACAAGGCTATGAGTACAATCGGATTTAGATGTGCAATGGATCGTATCGGAAGTCCTACAGGACTTGGAAATGATCGAAAAAAGAAAAAATAACATTTTAGCTAGTTTGACTAGTAAACAATTAATAAATTTACCCGAAGAAAATTCTTCGGGTATTTTTTTTATCATATGGAGAACTTATATCAGCTTTATAAAAAATCAAGCGGGGTGTCAACAGACAGTAGAGCAATTCAAAAAGACTCTCTATTTATTGCACTGAAGGGAGAAAATTTTGACGGAAATAACTACGTTAAGGAAGCCATCAATGATGGGGCAAAATATGCCATAACAAGTGACAAAAACCTTTCTGATGACCGCACCATATTTTATGTCCCTAACACATTACTATTTCTACAAGAATTAGCTAATCATCATCGCAAACAATTTGACATACCTATAATCGGAATAACAGGAAGCAATGGTAAAACCACGACCAAAGAACTTATTGCAGCTGTCCTGTCATCCACTTTTAATGTACTTTTTACGAAAGGTAATCTCAATAATCACATTGGTGTACCATTGACTTTGTTGAACTTAAATGATAGCCATGAAATTGCTATAATTGAAATGGGGGCAAACAAACCTGGCGACATCAAAGAATTGGTTGAAATCGCAGAGCCTACTCACGGTATAATTACCAACATAGGAAGAGCTCACTTGGAAGGATTCGGCTCACTTGAAGGCGTTATACGAACTAAAACAGAATTGTACGAGTTCGTTAAACACACAAATGGCAAACTCTTTTATAATAGTGAAGATGAAATTTTATCGCAAAAAATTGGAAACTATTCACACACATCCACATATTCATCCGAAGGAAATGGTATTATTAATGGAACTCTCTTAGCCTTAACTCCTTTTGTCGAATTTAGTTGGTCCTCCCCTACTTTTCAGTCAGAAAGAATACAAACACAGCTTGTAGGGAAATACAATTTTTACAACTTTCTTGCCGCAGTTTGTATAGGTGTTGAATTTAACGTTTCAAACGAAAATATCAGCAAAGCACTTCAATCCTATACGCCCACCAATAATCGGTCTCAAATAGAGAAAACCGCAACCAACACACTTATTCTTGATGCATACAATGCAAACCCCACCTCGGTGCAATCTGCTTTAGATTCATTTGATATTATTGAAAATGAACACAAAACAGTCATCTTAGGTGATATGCTTGAATTAGGTAAAGATAGTGATGCAGAACACCTTAAGATTATTGCGTATTTAAGTCCCAAAAAATGGAATAAATTTTTAGTCGGACCACTATACAAAAATTTAGTCCAAGACAGTTCCTTCATTGCATTTGATAATACGGATGAGCTGAAATTGTATTTGGAGCACCATCCCCTAACCAATCAATTGATTTTAATTAAAGGGTCAAGGGGAATAAAATTGGAAACGGTTGTACAATCCTTATAAATAGTACGTATAACATTATTTCGCCACCATGCTTAACAAATCGTGCATTTGGATACTAGGGTCAACCCAGTGAATTCTGTACCCTTGCTTTTCCATCCTTCTGAACCACGTCATTTGGCGCTTTGCAAACTGCTGAATGGCTATCTCCAGTTTATCAACCATTTCGTGATAACTAACTTCGCCAAGACAATATTTTGTTACCCACAAATATTCAAGACCATAATAATATAAATCTTCGGGTAAAATCCCCTCGTTTAACAACGATTGAACCTCTTCTATCATACCTTCATTTAATCGCTGTCTTAACCGTTTAGCGATTTTACTACGCCTCAAATCTCTATTAATATACGTACCTAAAATTAGGGGATTCAAACCGGTTGAACGCGGTTCAGGATAGCCGTGACTTGAAATGTAATCTGCGATTTCAATTGATCGTATCATTTTTTTAATGGATGAATTATCAAGTCGAGCTGCTAATTGTGTATCTATACGGTTGAATAGTGCAAGCAGTTTACCTTTTGAAAATTTAGAAAGCGATGTCCTTAATTCATGACATTGTGGAATTGTTGCAAACTCATTTCCTTTTAATAATGTTTCGATGTATAAACCGCTTCCTCCACAGATAATTGGTAATTTATCACTGGATTGAATTGTGCGAATCGCAGCTAATGCATCATCAAAAAAACGAGCAATGTTATAGTGTTCACTAGGTTCACAAATATCAATTAAATGATGGGGTATTTGTTTATTATCTATAATAAACTCATGTAAATCTTTTCCTGTTCCAATATCCATTCGACGGTATACTTGTCTCGAATCCGCACTAATTATCTCACCATTTAATGCGGCAGCTATTCTTACAGCTAAAGCTGTTTTCCCAGAAGCTGTTGGGCCAATCACAAAAATGCTATCATAATTTTCAATCATGTCAATTCAATATTACAACTTTGTAGTGACATATTTAATACTCCCTGAATTCCAAATATAACGCTCATTATCCTTCGGTGTGATAATCCTGATCCGTTTACCGTTCAACAGTTCAAACGCAATGGGCTCAAAAATCCCCTTTTTTTCAAATCCTAATTTTTCGTAAACTTTACCATCAGACCATGCATTATCCGAATAAGTCATGATATCATCCAGTTCAAAACTTCGTGCATAATGTTTCAGAAGTTTATCTAAACCTCCATAAACCCTATAGCCTCTTAGATTACAAAAATGAATCATTTCACCTGAAAAAAAAGGATGATCATACGATTTAGTTTTTTGAATCGGCTTTCCAAAAGTTGCTAATGCAACAAGACGCCCGTCCATTTCTAACCCAAATGCAATGCTAAATGTGGGTTTCTTAGCTGTTTTCAAATCAGCGGTAACAAGCACATGATTGTGTTCTAAAAATGATCGTGCTATCGTTGGTTCAATTATTTTCACCACGCATTTTCGAGCATGAATCTGATTGTATTTGCCATTTCTAGCATCCAACATAGTATCTATCAGCTCTTTTTGCAATTGATACTCCACCTCCCACAATTGAATCAAATGAACTTTTTTGGTCAATCGGTAATTTTGTAGAAACTGATTTAAAGCACTATTTTCAGCCGAAGTCAGTCCATTAGACTGAATAAGATGTACGTGAAGTGTAGGATTTATCTCAAGGATAGAACCCCAAGGAGAATGTTCAAGAAGCGCATAACGATTAATCATTTGATTTCAGCAACACTTCGTTGTAGATCATTTGTAATCTATCCATAATATGGTCTTCTGAAAAAAGATTACCCGCTTGAACCAAATCAGATTTTTCAACTATGCGTTTGCCCATACAAAGCTCCTCCATTGAAGTTGCTAGTGCGTGAATATCTCTTTGTGGGACTATTGTCACCAATTTTTCATCAAGTGATTTCACTACTCCCACATCTGTAGTAATGATTTGAATTCCTGATGCTAAGGCTTCAACCAAGACACAACTATAGGTTTCAAATTCAGAAAACAAAACAAAACAATCGCTATTTCGGTATTCTAACGCAACTTCATCATACGATAAGTCATGTTTAATTTCAACATCTTTATCAAATCCCTTTGACTTCATAAAGTCTTCCAATACCAAAGAATTACCATCCGTTACAATCGTTAATCGAGTATGAGGATGATGTTGATTCACACGATAAAAAGCTTCTACGATGCCCTTTACATTTTTAAATTTTTCATCCAATCCAGAAACATGTAAAAACGTATAAGGTTTCCCAGCTACATGACCTTGATTAGGGTAAAACAGTTTTGTATTCACCGGCAACGGTAGCACAATTCGCGCAAAATGAGGTTCTACTTGTAACATTTCTTGTTCCAACAAGGATGATACAGGTAATATCAATCGTGCTTTTCGTATGGTTTGAATAATCAACTGACGTTTAATTTTAGACCACTTTAAGCGTTCATTTTTCGAGAAGTCAGAAGAATGTTCGGACAATATATAATCTATTCCTAATTTGGAAGCAACGTATTCAAATTCTTTACCTTTTGGATAAGCCACATGCGCATGGATTAATTCTGGCTTCGAATCTAGTTTTGAAATAGCAATATCCAGCGATTTCTTATATCTTGCCAATTGACGTGTTCGTGAAAAAACACCTTTTGGTTTAGGATAATAGACTATAATTTCGTGAAAATCCCCTTCCCTATTTTCATATACTTCCGTATCCTTGATAGCAGAGTCAGCTTTTACAAAAATGACTGAAATTTTAAATCGAGAAGCTAATAATACAGCAAAACGCTTAATAAAATTCCCTGAAGCAGAATCTATTCGAGTTGGATACCACGAACTAAGAATTAGTATATGTCTTTTGTTTTCCACTTGCTATTATCGATTTGGATTGTAAATTTACATTTTTAAAAGATAATATCCGATGCAATACACACTATTCTTTTTATCAATATTGTTAATTTTTAATCTTAAAGCGCAAGAAAGTTTTAAAATTTTCAACGCTGATGGCAAGGAAGTAACTATTGGAAAATTACAAAAACACACGCTTCAAAAAGATTACATTTTTTTTGGAGAACACCACGATTGTGCAATGATTCATTGGCACCAACTTCAATTGATTAAATACCTTCACGAAAAATTTCCAGCTCAACTAGTTGTTGGAGCGGAGATGTTTGAATCAGACAACCAAGTTATTATCAATGAATACCTTAATGACTTGATTAGCACCAAAAACTTTGAAGACGAATGTCGACTTTGGACAAATTACAAAACTGATTACAAGCCAATCGTAGAGTTTCTAAAAGAACAACATATTCCATTAATTGCGACGAACATACCAAGAAGGTATGCAAATAGCGTTTTTTATAACGGGTTGTCTCATCTCGAAAAATTTGATTCAACTGCATCTACATTTTTCCCCCAACTTCCTATTGAAATTGACACCACCTCAACTGGATACCGCGAAATCATGCAAATGTCTATGGGGAGACACAATGGGAAACACATGATGGAAGCACAAGCAATAAAAGATGCAACCATGTCACATTTCATCTTGTTGCAAGGAGAAGGCAAAAAAATCATTCATTTAAATGGTTCGTTTCACACCAATAACTATGAAGGCATTTTATCATTTATGATGAGGTATGTAAAACGGGAACGAATAATGGTGATTTCAATGGTTTCTCAGAAAGATATTTCCAAATTAGAAGAAGAACACAAAGGTATCGCTGATTTTATTTTTTGTTTTACAGAAGACTATGCGCGTTCGCATTAAAACAATTCGGTTTATTCCTTTCATTTACACTAAGTATAAAGCTTTTGAAAGTTAATAAGTCGCACCTCGAAATCAGCGTTAGCGAATCATTATTAAGGTTATATACAAAAGAAGTGTAATCGAAGTATTCTCTTGCTATTCATAGCTTAAAAAAAATATGTACTTTTGATTACAATGCGTGAAAAGATGCTTCATACCTCATCTATAGCCCTCCCACTTATGGAGGCATTTTATTCTATTCAAGGGGAAGGATATCATAGTGGAAGACCAGCATACTTTATTCGATTAGGAGGCTGTGATGTCGGCTGTGTATGGTGTGATGTGAAAGAAAGTTGGGAAGTTGGAAAGCATCCGCTAACTCCTGTAAATGATATTGTTCAAGGTGCTATTCAAAGTGGAACTCAATTTGTAGTCATCACAGGTGGTGAGCCAGGAATGTATGACCTTTCAACATTGGTCAAACAACTCCATCAACACAATCTCGAAGTTGCTATTGAAACCTCAGGTGTATATAGCTTTGAAGGTGATGTGGATTGGTATTGTTTTTCTCCAAAAAAATTCAAAGCTCCGATAGAAGAAGCTTATCGAAGAGCAGATGAATTAAAAGTGATTATTTATCATCCTTCAGATTTTGAGTGGGCTGAATCACATGCGAATCAAGTTAGTCCAATTTGTAAATTATACCTCCAACCTGAGTGGTCAAAAAAGGAACGATTTTTGCCTGAAATTATAGCATATGTGAAACAACATCCAAAATGGAATATTTCACTACAAACTCATAAATTCATGAATATACCTTAAGCACTATGTATAAATTCTCATTCTTATTACTTGCCACCATCCTCATGTTCAGTTGCAGTACAACTGCCCAGATGGGATACGCTACTTCGAATAAAAAAGCGATTGCTTTTTTTGAAAAAGCATTGGAATCACCGCGTAACAACTATGACATGCGAACTGGTCGAGTAGATTACAGCGAAGGTATTGATTTGCTCCAAAAAGCAATCTCTAAGGACCCTAATTTCATTGAAGCACACCAACTTCTAGCAGAATACTATCTAAGCTCTGGTCACCCTGACCTTGCCATTACCCATTTAGAACGATCAATTCTTATTAATCCAAACTATGACCCTGCTGGTAGTTCATACATCATGTTAGCAAAGCTTCAACAACAAAACGGTCGATATGCCGATGCCTTAAAAAATGCAAAACGCTACTTGGAATATGGGAACAAAAGTTCAAAATTGACAAAAGAAGCTCACCTTGTTATTCAAGGAGCTGAATTTGCGATTGAAGCGATGCGTTACCCTACTAAATTTAATCCCATTAACCTTGGTCCAGCAATTAACACAAAACATCCCGAATATTTTCCTGCGCTTACCGTAGATGGCAAAACATTACTATTTACCCGCAGGTTACCCGCTCCTGGAACAGAATTAGGTGCACAAGAAGATTTTTTTGTATCGAATTTAAATGAAAATGGCCAATGGAGTGAAGCTGTTCCTATGCCTAAAAATATTAACACGCCAAATAATGAGGGAGCTCCGACACTTGGACCTGATGGTAGAACACTAATTTTCGTTGCGTGTCCTGACATTACTGGTAAAAATTATGGCGAAGGAAGAACTGGTCGTGGGAGTTGCGATTTATTCATCACCAAAAAAATTGGCTCACGTTGGATGGATCCTCAAAATTTACCTGGAAAAGTAAATACGTTTCATTGGGAAACACAGCCTTCACTATCGGCTGATGGAAAAACACTCTATTTTATTAGAGGCGTGTACGATCGTGACCGAAATAAACAACAAGATATTTACAGAGCCTTTTTACAAGATGATGGTACCTGGTCTGAAGCGGAGAGACTTCCAGACATTATCAACACACCAATGAGAGAAGAGTCTGTCTGCATACATCCTGATGGAAGAACACTATACTTCTCTTCCAATGGACACCCTGGTTTTGGAGGACTCGACTTATTTATGTCACGCATGGATGACAATGGTAATTGGAGTAGACCAGTCAATTTAGGATACCCTATTAATACTCAATTTGATGAGAATTCACTATTGGTTTCTGCAGATGGTGAAATTGCATTCTTTGCATCCGACCGAAAAGGAGGATTCGGAGATTTAGATTTATACTATTTCGAACTACCTGAACACCTTCGACCTACACGAACGATCTACATGGATGGTGTTGTGTTTGACGCTATTGATCAAAAACCATTGGCTGGACATTTTCAGTTAATTGACTTAAAAACAGGAAAAGTAGTAGTAGAATCTGATGCCGATAAAGTAAACGGTGAATTCTTAGTATCATTACCTACCAGCCGAGATTATGCCCTCAATGTAAGCTATCCTGGATACAACTTCTTTTCTAAAAACTTTACATTAACAGAACCTCAAAACAACGAGCCTTATCACATGAGCGTACCGCTTCAACCGATTATTGCAGGAGCAATTGTACGTTTGGATAATGTGTTTTTTGATTTAGACAAAAGCAATCTGCGTCCTGAATCACAAGTTGAATTGGACAAATTAGTAGATTACTTAAATTTACATCCAACTGTGCATATTGAAATTGGCGGACATACTGATACACGAGGTGATGCTTCAAGCAACCAACGATTATCAGAAGCTAGGGCAAAATCAGTTCGTGATTATGTCGTAGGAAAAGGAATTAATGCAATTCGCTTAACTCACAAAGGATATGGCGAAACCATGCCTGTAATCACAGACGCTGCAATTGAGCAAATGCTTTCAGAAAAGGAAAAAGAAGACGCGCATCAGTTGAATCGTAGAACTGAATATAAAATCATTTCAAAGTGATACACTTTATTCGATTACTTCGACCAATAAACCTAGTCATTATATTATTGACTATGTGTGCGATGCGCTGGTTTTTCAACTACTTATTAACTGAAAGTAATCCTGATTTCTATGTACAAGGTGAAGTTTTTGATTTTGTCATTTTAGTAATCTCCACTATACTGATCGCTGGAGCAGGAAATATCATTAACGATTATTTTGATGTAAAAGCTGACCGCATCAATAAACCGCATCGACTAATTGTCACTAAACACCTTAAAAGACGATGGGCCATCGTAACCCACTGGATTTTTAACTTTATCGCTTTCGCCATAGCACTTCATTTGAGTATCAAACACCAAAGTTTTGTATACCTATTTATTCACTTGTTATCCATCAATTTGCTTTGGTTTTACTCGATGTATTTTAAACGGAAATTTGTCATCGGAAATGTTATTATTGCTGGGTTGACAGGGTTAGTACCTATTCTTGTTGCTATCTATTTTGTGAATGTTTTTCAACTTGGTTCAAATCAAGAATCGTGGTTCGAATCACTTGTACGAATAGGTCAAGACTATTTTGCCTTTAACCCAAGTCTACAAGATATCAGTCAACTTATTTTGAATTTTGGGTTTGCTATGGGTGTATTTGCATTTTTTACTAATCTAGCCCGAGAAGTGATTAAAGATGCCGAAGACGTAAAAGGTGATCTCTTGTTAAATGCACGAACTATCCCTATTGTATTAGGTCGAAAAAAAACAGATACAATCGTGTCCATTTTACTTCTATTTCCAGCCTTACTTTTTGGTGGATTCATTGCTTTTTCAAGTTGGTTAACGCCAATTGAATTTATTATTGTTTTTGCCCCTATCGCTATCGCTATAATCTTTCAACTTATCACGCTATTAGTTATATGCACTGGGAAATCTGAAAAAAAATACCGAACAGCCAATCACTTACTCAAAATATCGATGCTAGCAGGACTCTTTACACCAGTTTACTTGATTTTAATTTAACTGAAAATTTAGAATGATACCAACAAAAATTATTTTAGGCTCAAAATCACCTAGACGGCAGGAATTGGTAATGCATTTAACCTACCCTGTTGAAATTCGAGTTCAAGATGTAGATGAAACATATCCTTCCGATTTGAAATTGGAAGCAATCCCTGAATTTCTTGCTATTCTTAAAGCTAAAGTATTACAGGACAAATTAGAAGAAGGAGAATTGCTATTGACATCCGATACCATTGTATTACTCGACAACGAAGTCATTGGAAAACCAAAGGACGAAAATGATGCGATTAACATGTTGAAAAAATTGTCTGGAAGAACACATCTAGTTATCTCAGGTGTTGCGCTTACTTCCACTTCCAAACAAGATTCTTTCAGGTGTGAAACAAAGGTTACATTTAGAGAACTGACACCAGGTGAAATTGAAAAATATGTACGTGAATACAAACCGCTAGATAAGGCTGGTGCTTATGGAATACAAGAATGGATAGGTTATATTGGTGTAACAGCAATTCAAGGTTCTTACCTCAATGTAGTTGGACTTCCATTAGCAAATGTACATACTGCAATAGAAAACTTCTAGTAAATTCGTAAACTAATTTGCACAGGTTCTGTTATTGAACCATATTTTTGTAACGCAATGAATGGAAATCAAGTAAAAGTTTGGCTAAACGCATTTCGACTACGCACACTTCCGCTTTCAGTATCGGGGATTATCACGGGTTCTTCGTTAGCATTTTCAGTAAATCAATTTGACGCACTATTGTTTTCACTTGCTATTTTAACAGTGTTATTTCTTCAAATTTTGTCCAATTTAGCAAATGATCTCGGCGATGGTTTAAAAGGTACAGATAATGCAAATCGTGTTGGCCCTACTCGTGCAATACAATCAGGAAAAATAAGTGTTAGCGCGATGAAAAAAGCGGTAATTCTTTTTGCTATTCTCTCATTGTGTACTGGAATTCCACTTGCCTATCTTGGAACTCAAGGCTTATCAGTTCAAATGCTGTATATTTTTATTGGTCTTGCAATTTTATGTGTCCTAGCGGCTATAAGCTACACAATGGGAAAAAAAGCATACGGCTATTTTGGTCTAGGCGATGTCTTTGTCTTTTTGTTTTTTGGCATTCTCAGTGTATGTGGTATATTTCTGCTGATGACAAAACAGTGGATGGCTGAAATCATTCTACCTGCATCAACAATCGGTCTTTTAAGTGCTGCAGTCCTAAATTTAAACAATATGCGTGATCTCGTAAACGACAAAGCAAGTGGAAAAAACACTTTGGTAGTTCGAATGGGATTTTCCAAGGCAAAATTATACCACATATTCTTAATTGTCACCCCATTATTGTTAATCACTCTATTTTCCTACATCATTGATTCTTGGGGTTATTTATTTTCCTTATCAATATACCTCATTCTTATTCCACATATCATACGAGTTGTGCAATGTGAAGACCCTAAAAGTCTTGATCCTGAATTAAAAAAAGTAGCCCTCACAACCTTTCTTTTCTCGCTGATCATAGCAACTTGGGTACTCATTTAAATCATTATGCGCACATTTCAAATCATACCCTATCAGTTTAAGTTCAAACGTCCAGGTGGAACGTCTCGAGGAGTAATGACACTAAAAAAATCATGGTTCATTGCGCTAAAGGAGTCAAATGAAAAAGAAACTGTCTGGGGCGAATGTTCAATTATTGAAGGACTATCTCCCGATTATCAAGATGACGTAAGTTACTTTTCAAAAATTGAACACTTTTGTAAACAGTGGCAAGAAGATGCGCTCAATATTGAGTCCTTAAAAAACTATCCTTCCATCCAATTTGGTTTGGAAATAGCTTTACAAGGTTTAAAAACTCAATCATCAACACACTTATTTGACTCTGAATTCACACATTCATCCAAAGGAATCCCAATCAATGGCTTGGTATGGATGGGAGAACCTGATTTTATGCGTGAACAAATTCGCGAAAAACTGAAATCAGGCTACACATGTATCAAAATGAAAATTGGAGCAATTGACTGGAAAACCGAACAACAATTACTTAGCGATATTCGAAAAGAGTATACATCTGACGAAATTGAAATTCGAGTTGATGCAAATGGAGCATTTAATTTCAATCAAGCGAAACAAGTATTACATCAACTTGCTGAATTAGAAATACACTCAATCGAACAACCAATAGCAGTAAATAAGTTGGATGAAATGGCGCAACTTTGTGCTACAACTCCTTGTCCAATCGCACTTGATGAAGAATTAATTGGTAAAACGACAAGTGAACAAAAAGAAAATTTATTGCGCTATATCCAGCCACAATACATTATTCTCAAACCAAGTCTTATCGGTGGTTTTAGTGGCATGGAAGAATGGATCAACATGGGACAAAAACATGCTATTCCATGGTGGGCAACGAGCGCTTTAGAGTCTAATATTGGACTGAATGCAATTGCACAATACACTGCTACATTCAACAATCCTCTTCCACAAGGATTAGGAACTGGATCGTTATACACAACTAACATTCCCTCTCCATTATTCATTGAAAACGGGATGCTTTTTTACGATAAAGAACAAAAAATGGGGACTTCAATTATAAAATAATTGTATAAAATAGTTTTGTGGCTATTTTATTTCAGCTAATCCATAGCCAAATTTCTTTCTGCCGTAGTAGGTCATAAATAGTATTCGAGAATTAGACACCATTATTGCATCACGGCCAAATAAATAATGTCTATATCCGATATAAGGTTTTTCCATATAATCGATTACGTACTCTCTTTCATAATTTCCATCCATATCAATTTTTGCAAATGCGAGTACCGAAATCTTTGCCTTTGCTGGATAAGGCAAAATACCCTTGGAACCTATTTCGATAAGATTTTGACGATGATCGTAAAACATTATTCCTAGTTCATCTTTTATGTTAAAAGCGAAATAAGAACGAATTAATGGTACTGAAACACTTCTCTTTTTTGGGAGTTTAATTGTTGAAATGATTTCACCATTCTGATTTATTCTAGAAATAAACATTTCATCATAATGATACGTTAAATACGTTCTCATCCCACCATTAGCATCTGAAACCGTATGCGAAAGGACATAATATACCTCCCCGATAAGTGAAGAAGTTCCATCATTATGATTTATAATTTCTCTTGCATATATTTCAGAAAGCTGTTTTGGTTCTTTACCAGCAATTTCATTTCTACTCACTCTCGATACTTGACGGTCTGACATACCTTCAATCAGTAAGTCTTTTCCTATAAGTTGTGTCGATATATTGATTGGCTCAGCTGTCTTTGGGTCTATGTTCATCGCTACTACACCGCGGCCTGATCGTCTTCCAATGCCTTCATCATAATAACCTGTACAATACAATGTACCATCCATATTGGTGGAGATAAGTAAATCATTTAATCTACCTTCTTGAAAACTTATTTGATTTGCTATCAACTCTCCATTCGAAAATTTAAGTATACTCATTATTGCCTCTTCACCTCTATTCTCAATAATTCGTTCGGCCAGTAAATACACATCCGCTTTATCACTAATTAAAGTTTGAATTACACTGTACTGATCTCCGCTATACTCCATGTCAACATTTTCCACACGATCAATAATCTCTAACTCTTCATCAAATACAATAAAGCTTCGTTTATCGGCTTCCGTTTGTCTTCTTGTCCACCGTTGCATTGGTGCAGAAGGAGCAAATGATAACAAAAGATGTGTATTACTAGGTGAAATACGAACATATAAACTCATATTACTTCTTCTTCCTGTATATTCGTATGTATATACCAAATTTCGTTTCCCAACACTTCCGATCTCCCAATCAACTTCTTGAATGTAGTATTCTTCTTTTGAGGAAACTTTAATATCGGAAGAAGTAATCAAATATACCTTTCCACCAAATTCAAAAATTTCTTCTACATAATAGTTTTTCTCATCTATACCTTCTGAAATATCGTAAAAGCCAGTTCGTTTTAAATTCTTATTTAATTTCTCAATATAATAGTTAACCCCACCTGGCCCTCTAATTGCGTGTTTTTTAAATAGAACATACCCATCAGGCGTTTCAAAGGCATTACTAATTGCGTGTTTTTTAAATAGAACATACCCATCAGGCGTTTCAAAGGCATTAATTATTTTAGGGTCTCCAGGTATATCCCAAACCATTTCTTCCCACTTCATACTGACATAACTTGACTTTTTCTGTGCAAGAAATTGAGTACTTAACAATATGATACAAACAATAAAAATAATACGCATAAATACCTAGTTTTGATAAATGATTAAGCTCAAAGATAATTTTAATGGTGAAATTTAAAAAGATAAGGCTGCAAAAACGCACTTAATTTTTGCGAATTGTGAAAATTATGTCATTCACTTTTTGCCCCACTCCATTTCTCAAATACGACACAAGCAGTAAGGTCTCCCGTGACATTAATGGCTGTTCTGAACATTCCTAAAATACGTTCCACTCCAATAATAATGATAATTCCTTCCGTCGGAATTCCTGCGCTCTGAAGTACCGAAGCTAAAATGACAACCCCACCGCCAGGAATAGATGGTGTACCGATAGAAGCTGCCACAATTGTCAAAATAATGACCATCAATGTTGCCATACTTAATTCCAAACCATAGGCTTGAGCAATAAAAAGCGTAGATATACATTGATACAAAGCTGTACCATCCATATTGATAGTGGCACCAACGGGAATCAAGAAATTACTAATGCTTTTGCTGATCCCTAGCTTATCTTGCGCTGTTTTGATAGATAATGGCATTACAGCAGCAGAACTGGTGGTTGAAAAAGCCAAGAGCTGTACATCTTTAATCGCACTTAAAAACTTAAGTGGATTGCGTTTTCCAATGAAAAAGATAATCAACATGTAGACTCCCAATAATATCAAAAGTCCAATTAATACAGTTACCACATACATCCCAATACCTTGCAGACTGCTCATTCCTATAGTCATTACTAATTGAGCTATTAATCCAAAAACAGCATAAGGAACGATGCGCATTGCCCAGCGCACAATAGTCATACACAGCTCTTGAATCGTACTTAACAATGTAACCATCGGTTCGCGCTGTTTGTCAGATAAACTTATCAATGCGATACCGACTAAAATGGAGAACAAAACTATCGGTAACATTTCACCTGACACCATACTTGCCAATGGATTATCAGGTAACAATCGTGAAATGGCATCTGGAATTTTGCGTAGCATAGACACATCGTCAGCTGTATTTACAATTTGAGAAAATTCAACCGATGGCGTTTGCTCAGTCATAAACACTCCCGGGCGAATCAATAGCGATAAAACAGTAGCAATACTTACAGCAATAATAGTTGTCGATACAAAATAAATGCCCAAACCTATACCTAGTTTTTTTAATTGTTCACTTCCCGCGTTGATAATTCCAGTAATAATACTTGCTAAAATCAATGGAATCATAATCATTTGTACCAGTTTCAAAAACAAAGTACCTGGGAGTACCAACCAGTCTGCTAAAGGAATGCTGATTTTTTCTGGAACAAGATTAGTAGATGGACTGATTAAGTACCCTATTAAGGCTCCTAACACCATCGCAACAAGAACTTTAACCCACAACTTAGCTTCTACAAGCGCAGTTAGATAAAAATCGAGCCCTCTTAGAGGCTTATTACCTAATTTTTCGTTTGACACAATCCTAGTTTTTACAAATATAGTCAACACAATTTCACGAAACGACTAAATACGATAAAATCAAAGCGAAATGAATCTACCATTTCAATAATTTAGTATATTCACGTCAGAAAAAAAATGGCATAGATTTAGATACATCTATATCAATTAAAACTATAAACCATGAAATATTCAGTATTATTTATAACCTCACTTCTTTTGTTAAGTTGTGGCAATTCGAAACAAGCAACTAATAACATGACTGATTCGGAAACTACAAAAAACATGAATACAAATGTGGATCGAGACGCTCGACCAAGCACACGCTATTTCTCTGACTTTAGTGCAGATTACAGTTCTGCATTGGAAATCGATTTTCAAGGAAATGTGTTCTACAGGGGCGTTACCAACACAAGTGGATTTGATATCAAAGAGAAACTTCCTGAAGGTTCTGAATCAGAGCGAGGGTTAGGTGTTAAATATGTTGTCAAATCTGCTGATGGAAAAACGCTAACCATTCACATCTTTGATCGAAAAGGTTGTCAAGGAGGAAGTTCAAAGCATCCGACATACATTGAAGTAACAAATGCCCGAGGGGAAGTTTTAATCGCTACCGAAGGTTGTGGAATGTATCACAATGGCTCAGGTCTTCAAGGAATGTGGGTGTTGACATCCGTTAACGGTCAACAAGCGAACGCTTATTTAAATAGCGATAAAGCACTTGTCTTGGAATTGGGATTAGAAGGTAACTTATTTAATGGAACTGTAGCTTGCCGAAGTTTTATAGGCGGATACGACTTGTTCACTAATAAGTTATTTATTTCTATTCGCCAAGCACCAAATTTCACTTGTGAAGAATCGGCAGAAGAAAATTCGATTGTACAACTGTTAGCTGAAAAAGAGCTGTCATATAACGTAGAAAACGATAAATTAACGTTATCGGATGATACTCAAATTCTTATATTCACTAAAAAAAATTAATGCTTTATGTTAATCGTCACAACAGATAAAATTCCAGGAAAGGAAATTATTGAAGCTATAGGTATTGCTAGAGGTAGTACTGTTCGAGCTCGAAACGTAGGTAGAGATATTTTTGCTGGATTAAAAAACTTAGTAGGTGGTGAAATTGATGAGTACACAAAACTTCAAGGAGAATCGCGGGAACAAGCAATAGAACGCATGATAAAAGATGCAGAGAACTTAGGCGCGGACGCGATTGTGAATGTGCGTTTTGCAACTTCAGTTATTACACAAGGTGCTTCTGAAATTTTAGCTTATGGTACTGCTGTTAAGCTCGCTTGAGATCATACTTAGTGCTGTGTCAGCTTTTATTGGCACAGCCTATTTTTTTGGGTTAATCTTTGTGATAGTGGCGTTAATCTACTTAATTGTTAAGCGCTCCAAAGACAAGAAAAAAGAAACCTTTGAAAAGCGTGATAATTGATTCTTTATTCGCTATTCCAATTCCATTAACATGTCATGGAGTTGTTTGCGGTAAATGAAACAACTGTCTTTGTACTCCCCTATTTCATCATTAAGTCGAACTATTTCACCATATCGTGCGTCAAAAAGCGTTTTTTCTAATTGATATTCTTCTTTCATCCTATTCATTTCTCCTTGTTGGTAAAACAAAAGGATCGAAAGTCCAATTACAGCAAAAAATAAGAAGGTAAGTGCTATTTTCATATGTAAAACGTTTTGGTTAAAAATCAAAAGGGGATTTTTCGGGTTGTTCAAAATAATCTAGGTTGTTTTTTATCCGAATTGAAACGCCTGGGAAATAAAATTTCAATATTTGAAGTGCATTGTACCCAGCTTTTGCCATTCGCATTGCTCCCTCCTGACACAAACCAACACCATGTCCAAAACCACGACCGTTTAACACCACTTCCTCTCCATCCAAATACGTTTCAAAGAATGTCGATTTTAAATTAAATTTGGTACGTATATCTCTAAGTGGAATGCCCAACTCTGCTCCATTATAAAAAGCCAGTCTATCGGGTTGTTCAAAAGTATACAGCTTATGAATATATGAGGAGTCGTGAATTGGAAAAGCAAATTGTTCAACTAAATACTTCTCCCAGCTTGATTTCGGAATTCGAACTTGCCATTTAGCCTGTTTGGTGTGGATACAAAAAGTATCCTTAAAAGAAGTTAAATACGGAATTGCTTCGTTCCAAACATAATGTGGCTCACTTGTTTGTCCTCCACAATTGGCATGAAAAAAACCATCCACTAACTTACCATGCTGATCTAACATAACTTGTTGATCGGTTTCTTTAACTGCTTTTCGAATTTCTGGAGTATAGGTCAATTTTTGATGATAGGCTTGGCAATGCACCTGATCACAAAGTTGAAACCCTTCTTTTTTATGCCGACTAGCGTATTTCATTGCATACGTTCGACTCATAATAGACTGTACTTTATAATATTCTTCATGTCGACCACCTCCCCCCTCCGATTCGACCACACCACACAAATAATCTTCTATAGACACGACGTTGACAATCGTTAACGAATTAGAAGCATTAACAATCGTAAAATCGTCTTCATACTTGCGCTCCTTTACATCAGGGATAAGGTTTTTAACTCGAATAGCATGCCTATTCCCTGTTGCTTGTAGCGAAACTTTCGAAAATTCTCCAAGCACTGTTAATCCTTTAACTAATTTAACTTTATTATTTGGGGCAACCTCAACTGACACTGATTCTGTAGGCAGAATTGCACCAAACGATTTCGAATCTCCCATGATTAAGTAGCTGCCTTCAAAATAAGAAAACAATACTTTTTTGGAAATCACTTGGCGTAACACACCTATTTGCATAGTCTGAGCAGACAGTGCACAGTGGAAAAATACCAAGAACAACATTCCCAGTTGGCGCATAACGTCACAAATTTAAAGGATGTTCACTCAAAAACCTTACCGATTTTCAATAGTTTTCAACAAGCGAATGGCAGTTTCCTTACTGGCGCCTACTCCTCCAAGCTTTTGGATAAGTGCATTATAATCCTCCAACATTTGCTTGCGTTTAGTACCATTTGGTAAAATAAACTTGAGTTCATCTGCTAGCTGAATTGGATTACATTCGTGTTGAATCAACTCCTTGACAACTTCTCTGTCCATGATTAAGTTTACCAACGAAATATACTTGACCTTAATTAATCTTTTGGCAATGAGGTATGAAATTTTAGAACCTTTGTAACACACTACTTCAGGCACTCTAAATAATGCCGTTTCCAATGTTGCTGTTCCACTTGTCACAATAGCAGCAGTAGATATAGACAATAACTCGTACGTTTTATTATGTACAATGTGGCTATTCTGAAAATCTTTCGTAAAACGTTTGTAAAAGCTCGAATCTATTGAAGGTGCACCGGCAATCACAACTTGATAGTCTGCTTGTAATTGTTGAACAGCTTCAAGCATGATAGGTAGTTTTATCGAAATTTCTTGCTTTCTACTCCCTGGCAATATCGCAATAATAGGCAACTCATTTAAGTGTTCTTGGGCATAAAATAATGCGTTATCAAACTCATGGCTACGAAAGTCTTCGATAGCGTCAATTAAAGGATGTCCAACAAAATCCACATCGACATTAAATTGGGCATAAAAATCTTTCTCAAAAGGTAGTATACAATACATTTTGTCTACCACTTTTTTAATTTGGTGAACCCTACCTTGTTTCCAAGCCCAAATTTGAGGTGAAATGTAATAAAACACCTTGATGCCTTGTACTTTTGCCCACTCAGCGATTCTCAAGTTAAACCCTGGATAATCAATCAAGACTATGGCGTCTGGTTGAAATGAAGCGATGTCTTTTTTACACAACTTAATATTCCCTAATATCGTGCGAAGATTCATCAACACCTCTACAAACCCCATAAAAGCAAGCTCTTTGATATGCTTAACCGGCTTACCAGCAACAGCCTGCATTTTATCTCCTCCCCAAAAACGGAATCTAATGTCTGGACGCTCATGTTTGAGTGCTTTCATCAAATTACTACCGTGCAAATCGCCTGAGGCTTCGCCTGCTATTACGTAAAGTTTCATTAAAAGTAAATCAGGTAAATAAATAAGGGGAAATAGAGTAATGTTCCTAAAATAACACCTTTCGCAATACCGTATCGTTCTTTGTTTAAAAACAGGTAAAACCACAGTAAATTACCAATCATACACAACGATAAAATTCGACTCATCGTTTTGTTGATGTGAAAAAAATTATACCACAAACGGTCAAAATCTACATGCTCAACTTGTGCATAGATTAAAATAAATAGTGGCAAAATCACCCATGGGGATAGCAATCCAATGAGAAAACCCCATCCCAAACCTTTATTTTTAGAACTTCTATACTGCATTATAATTTCCAATTATTAAAATCCGACATTACATGATACGCGGTCATATCAAATTGTGTGGGAACAATAGATGCATAACCATTATTCAGCGCGAATATATCGGTATCCTCTCCCCCATCAAAATTTTCAAATTCTCCAGTTAACCAATAATAAGGATTCCCAAATTGGTCTAGCCGTTTGTCAAATGAATCACGCCAAAATGCTCTTGCTTGACGACAAATTTTAATTCCTTTTAACGCATCAACAGTTCCCTTTGGGATATTGACATTCAGGCAAACGTGAGGTGGAAATTCGTTGTTCAATGATTTTTGTACAACTTTTTCAACAACATATTTACTTGCTGTAAAATCAGCATCGGAAGCAAAATCCTGAAGTGAAAAACCAATGGCAGGGATATTTTCGAGAGCTCCTTCAACCGCTGCGGACATTGTTCCAGAATAAAGCACATTAGTCGAACTGTTATCGCCATGGTTAATTCCCGACACCAACAAATCAGGCTGACGGTCTTTCAAAATTTCATAAATCGCTAACTTCACGCAATCAACAGGTGTTCCAGAACATGAATAAGCTTCTATCCCTTCAAAAATAGTAGACTTTTTTAGTCGGAGAATGTTGTGGACAGATATCGCATGTCCCATTCCTGATTGAGGTTTGTCTGGTGCAACAACCAGCACCTCTCCAAAAGGACGAACAGCTTCAACTAAAGCGTGTATCCCTTTTGCCGAAATCCCGTCGTCGTTGGTAACTAATATCAATGGTCTCTTCGTTTCCCCCATCATTTTTGGTAATAATATATTAAACAAAAGTAACTAAATTAGGATGAAAAAGACAGATTTGATCACAATGTCACAAATTATTGTGAAAGAGAAAATCCCTTATTTATTATTTTGCTTCAGAATGAAAAAATGCATACACAATTTTCCCCTTTGCTGCTCCTACTACTGTAATTAACGCATCAAGCGATGCCGATTTAATACGCTTCACCGATTTAAAATGCGTCATTAATTCTTCATAGGTCCTTGGTCCTATTCCTTTGATTTGTGCTAATTCGGAGACCAATGCATTCTTGCTTCGCTTATTGCGATGGTGTGTGATACCAAATCGATGTGCTTCATTTCGCATATGTTGAATCACCTTTAAACTTTCCGAACGTTTATCAAGGTATAATGGTAAAGAATCTCCAGGAAAAAAGATTTCTTCCAAACGTTTAGCAATTCCAACTATCGGAATTTTACCACGCAACTCTAATCGCTCAAGTGCTTTAAGCGAAGCACTCAATTGGCCTTTCCCTCCATCGATTACAATCAACTGTGGCAACTGTTGCTCCTCTTCCAAAAGACGCTTGTATCGTCTAAACACAGCCTCTTCCATTGATGCAAAATCATCAGGTCCATCCACGGTAAGGATGTTGAAATGACGGTAATCTTTAGTGCTCGGCTTCCCGTCTTTAAAAACCACACAAGCTGAGACCGCATTTGTTCCTTGAAAATTAGAATTGTCAAAACACTCAATGTGAACAGGTAGTTCTTTCAGTCTAAAATCTTTTTGAATTTGAGTTAAAATGCGATTTTTATGCGCTTCAGGATCTTTGATTTTTTGTTGCTTCAACTTATCCATTCGATAAGCCTTTGTATTCCGCAACGATAAATTCAATAACTCTTTTTTATCTCCACGTTGAGGCACAAAAAAACGCACACCTTCTAGGGTTATTTCAGGTAGTTTTTCGACCAATACTTCTGAAGATGGGCTCTGAAAACGTTCACGTAATTCAGGTAATACAAAGCCTACAATTTCATCATAGGTTTCGTTCAACTTCTTTTTGATTTCACTGGTAAAACCATGAATGATAGATCCCGATTTGATAACCAGATAGTTCACAAAAAAGGAGTTATCATCATCTAACACGCTAAACACATCGACTTCTGAAACGGTAGGACTAACAACAGTACTCTTACTTTTATAGTGTTCCAAAAGTTCGCATTTCTCCTTCAACATTTGGGCTTCTTCAAATCGATAAGCTGCTGCTTCCTGCTGCATCAATTCCTTGATTTTACGGATTACAGAGGTAATGTTTCCCTTTAAAATGTCGTGTATATCATCCATATAGTTTGCATACGCTCGCTCCTCTTGTCTGCCTTCGCAGGGACCTTTGCAATTACCTATATGGTATTCCAAACAAATTTTATAATGCTTTTTTTCAATTGCTGACTGAGATAAATCGAGTGAACAGGTGCGGAGTGGGTACAATCGTCTAATAAGATCAAGTAACGCATGCATCATTCTCCCCGACGGATAAGGTCCATAATATTTGGAGCCATCTTTGACAACTCGTCGCGTTGAAAATATTCGGGGGAAAGCTTCATTTTTCACACAAATCCAGGGGTAAGTCTTATCGTCCTTAAGTTGAATATTGTATCGTGGTTGATATTTTTTGATTAGACTATTTTCCAGCAACAATGCGTCCATTTCTGTATTCACAACGATGTATTGGATGTCGCGAATTTTACGCACCAACATACTCGTTTTACCATCTAAGTCATTTTTATTAAAATAAGAATTGACTCGCTTTTTGAGATTTTTTGCTTTTCCTACATAAATAATTTTACCACTATCATCAAAATATTGATACACTCCAGGGTTGTCTGGAAGTGTGCGTAAAATTAATTCTATGTGCGCTGATTTGTTTGTCACCTCCACAAAAATAGTGCAAATTTCCCTATATTTACGGCATGGACAAATTGTCAGGAGTTATCATCACGCTAAACGAAGAACGCAACATTGAGCGATGCCTATCATCATTAGTCGGTATTGTGGACGAAGTGATTGTATTGGACTCTTTTTCAACTGACCATACCGAAAAAATCTGTCAGCAATTTGATTTTGTTCGCTTTGAAAAACGCAATTGGGAAGGTTATAGCAAGTCAAAGAATTATGCGAATTCATTGGCAACACATCCTTACATTTTTTCCATCGATGCAGATGAAGCAGTTAGTGAAGAACTAAAATTTGCACTGTTGTCCGAAAAAGAAAAAGGCTTTTCGGGAATCTATGTCATCAATCGCAAAACGAATTATTGTGGAACATGGATTCATCATTCAGGTTGGTATCCTGATTTAAAAGTACGTGTTTTCCCTAAAGACAATACTAAATGGATAGGTGAATTTGTTCATGAAGAATTAGAATTTACTTCCCCGCAAAAAGAAACCTTGCTTCAGGGTGACCTGCATCATTATTCATATTACGATTACCATGACCATCGCTCAAGAGCTGATAAATACTCTATATTAACGGCGCAAAAAATGTTTGCAAAAGGGAAAAAAGTAAGTTTTCTAAAACCTTATTTAAGTGCATTGGGTAGATTTGTATCAATGTATGTGATTAAACTGGGGTTTTTGGACGGACATGCTGGCTGGAAAATCGCGACTATTTCAGCTCAATCCAATATTCTCAAATACAACGAACTTAGAAGACTTCATAAAGAAAATGCTTGATTTAGCTCACAAAACAATAATCATCAGCAGGACGGATAGCATTGGAGATGTGTGTCTTACACTTCCATTATGTGGTTATTTGAAAAAGCATTTTGTAGGAATACGCATTATCTTTTTAGGTAATACCTATACTGCACCAATTCTCAATTGCTGTAAGGACATCGATGAAGTAATCAGTTGGAAAGATATTGAAAACTTGGATAAAAATGAACAGATCTCCTTGTTTAAAAACCTAAAAGCAAGTGCCATCTTTCATGTTTTTCCTAAAAAAGAAATTGCTAAACTGGCTAAAAAATCTGGAATTCCAAACCGTATCGGAACCAGCCATCGGTTGTTTCATTTGTTAACTTGTAATCACCGTGTAAATTTTACACGAAAAAATGCTGTGGCACATGAATCTCAACTCAATTTTCACTTATTAAAACCATGTGGGTTAACGACCTTGCCAAGTCTCAAGGAAATTAATTCCTATACGCATTTCGCGTCTACACAGCATCTTCCTGAATGGTTATTAACCGAATTAAACACCAATAAGCCAACAGTGATTCTGCATCCAAAATCACAAGGAAGCGCTGTGGAATGGGGTATTGGAAATTTTATAGCACTCGCACAACAACTTATTGATGATGGCTACAACGTATTTTTTACAGGAACAGAAAAAGAAGCCTCATTTTTTCGAGACTTGGTCCCAGACCAATGTATTGACACAACTGGAAAACTATCTTTAGACGAACTAATTGCGTTCATTCAACAAATAGATTACCTAGTTGCTGCAAGTACAGGGCCGTTACATATTGCTGGATTATTAAATCGCGGGGCAATAGGTTTGTTTTCCCCAAGAAAACCCATACATCCAGGACGATGGATGCCTCTCGGGTCAAAGTCTCAGACGCTTGTTTTTGATGAAAATTGCTCAAATTGTGCCACTGGAAAACCATGTAATTGTATTGAAAAAATAACTGTAGCTTCTGTTTCAGAGTTGATGAAGTAACTTTTCTATCCTTATCAGTTTAAAAATATGTTTTAATTTACCGTTTAATCAATGACATCTAGTTTTTCAATCAGTTTTACTAACTTTACAACATAAAGTAACTCTATGAGATTATTGACGTTGATTACATTATTGTGTTTGACCTCGTCCTTATTCGGACGAAGTATTCGCGTTATCCTCAACCACAACAATTTCTACCACCCATCAAGTGGTCATTTTCTGGAAGTTCAACTTCAGTTTTTAGCGACCTCTATTCATTATACTGATGTAAATGGGAAAAAAGAAGGTGAAGTAGAAGTAAACCTCATCCTTACACAAGGAACACACATCGTCGATTTTGATAAATACAGACTCAAGTCACATGCTATCGGAGATTCCTTATTTGAAGATTTTTATTCCATACGAAGATTTGCACTAAATCCAGGTATGTATGAGTTAGAGATGAGTGTTGTGGATATTCATAAACCGGAAGATACGATTTCATTTGTTCAAGAAATTGAAATTAAAAACTGGAAAGGCGAATTAACCTTTTCGGATATCACACTTATTGAAACGCTTTCAAAATCATCTCAAAAAACAGAATTCACGAAGAACGGGATGGAAATTATTCCACGTTTATCCACTTATTTTCCAGTAGAATCTGAAAAAATAATTTTCTACTCAGAACTATACAACACCAATCTTCTGGGTGATTCTGCTCGGTTTGCATTGCGCTATTACTTAGGGGATCCTAAAACAAAAAAAACAGTCGGAGAATACATGGGAATCAAACGCCTTAAAGCGGCGGAGGTTATTCCCATACTCTACTCGTTTAATATTGATCAACTCCCTTCTGGCGAATACTTTTTGGGCTTTGACTTATTGGATGATGAGGGTGTCGTTGTACGACAAAAATTCTTACCTTTTGACCGTTACAACCCTATCATTCAAGATTTGGTGGATGGATATGAAGAAACGGTGTTAGACCCTTATTTTCAAAAAGAAATTGCGAGTGATTCCATCTTCTATTATTTAGAAAGTTTAACACCAATTTCGAGTAGAGCAGAACAAGAAAACATTTATAAAGTCATCGCGAAAAAAGATACCTTGGTCGCTCAAAAATATTTTCAATCGTATTGGAAAAAAACCGCTGCGTTAAACCCTACCGAAGGATGGTTACTGTATAAAAAATCTATTCAAATTGTAGAAAAAGATTATGGTACTCCTTTATTTCCAGGTTTTAGAACAGATAGAGGGCGAATATTCTTAAAATATGGTCCACCTAACGCCGTGGTCAGTCGTCCGAATGAACCCAATGAATATCCTTACGAAATTTGGCAATACTATAAACTCGAAAACTTTTCTAACAAACGTTTTATCTTCTACAACCCAACAATGGTTGGCAATGATTACGTCATACTACATTCGGATATGCCTGGTGAATTGTTTAACAACAGATGGCAACAAGAACTGAATAAACGAGGTAATAATCGAGATTCAAGAACCCGAATCAATGACGAAGGGATTTTAGACGGTGGAGGAAGATGGTAGATATCGAACGTAAATCCCTCGCCGTAGTCATTCTAAATTGGAATGGGAAAAAATTTCTCGAAAAATTCCTACCATCCGTGGTGGAGTATTCGGCTCCGTATCGTGTAATCGTTGCAGACAACGCATCGACGGATGATTCGGTTGAATTTGTTCAATTGAATTTCCCATCTGTTGAAATCATACAGAACGAATTCAATGGTGGGTTTGCAAAAGGATACAATGATGCGCTACAACAAATAGATACCGATTATTATATTCTACTCAATAGCGATGTTGAGGTGACACCAAATTGGATAGCGCCTTTAATCGAACAAATGCAAGATAAACAAGTTGCAGGTTGTCAACCCAAAATAAAATCATATAACGACAAAACCAAATTTGAATATGCTGGCGCAGCTGGAGGATACCTGGATAAAGACTATTATCCATTTTGCAGGGGTCGAATATTTGACACCTTGGAAGAAGATCGTGGTCAATACAACGATACGGTTGAAGTTTTTTGGACATCGGGAGCCTGTATGTTGATTAGAGCAGATTTATACCATCAAGTAGGAGGATTAGACGAAGATTTTTTTGCCCACATGGAAGAAATTGATTTGTGCTGGCGATTAAAATTGTTGGGGTATAAATTTATGGCAGTAGGATCTTCCGAAATTTATCATGTTGGTGGAGGAACGTTGAATTATTTATCCCCCAAAAAAACCTATCTCAATTTTCGAAACAGTTTATACATGATTGCCAAAAACCATGAGGGTTGGCGGACTGGAAAACTATTTTGGCGTTTGTCTCTCGACGGTCTAGCTGCCATTCGATTTTTATTAAGTGGCAAATTCAGCCATATTTACGCTGTCTTACTTGCGCATATTGATTTCTACAAAAAAGTGGGCATCATGAAAAAGAAACGTCATAAATTTAAAACGCAACAACAACTCGAACCAAATTTATCAGGAATCTATCCAAAAAGTATTTTATGGATGCGATTCGCAAAAAAGATTGACTCATATTCGAAGCTACCTTAAATTATCGAATTGAAGAAAACAAACAAGTGCACCAAACTGACGCACTTGTTACAGATTTACCTTAACATTTTAAAAATAGCGCGGCGTGAAGTTCAACGAATTTTTTCGTGGTAATTCGTAACGCAACAGCAGTTCATGGGTACCATAGTTGTAGCGTACCATAGCTGTGGTAGAAATATCAAACGAGTAGCCAATTTTGAAACGTTCAGAAACTTGTAATTGTACAAATCCTCCTAAACTTTCAATCAATCGATAATTCAGTCCAAACCACCATTTTTCATTTGCCACAAAAGCAAAATTAAAATCCCATGCTAGTGGTGCATTATCAGTTAACTTCACTATAGTACCTGGGCGAAATTTCCAATTTCTTGTCAAGTCAAAAGTAGCTCCAGCAATTATATAATAGTGGCGTTGTTCCAACATCGTATTCCACGTCATTGGATTTCCATGATTCAAAATCTTCGGTATAGAAACCCCTGCAAACCACTTAGAATCATGATACATCATCCCAAAACCAAAATTCGGCATAGCACGATTACTGTAATTCTCCATCATCGTAGGATCATTCGCTGTTGTGGTATGTAATTCTGAAAAACTACCGTTTACAAGGTTCATCCCGCCTTTCAGTCCAAAAGATAAACGACTATCCGATTTCTTAAATCGCAATGTGTAGGAAAAATCCAAATTAATCCATGTTTGATTTAGTGGTCCGATTCGGTCATTAATCACACTTCCTCCTACTCCAATAGATTTGTACTTCAAAGGACTATGGACAAAAATCCCACTCGACATCGGAGCACCTGAGTATCCTACCCATTGCTGACGATGAATTCCTCCAATACTCAATGCATCACGACTACCTGCGTATGCTGGATTAAAATATAACTGATTATCCATAAACTGAGAAAACTGAGGTTCCTGCTGAGCATGAACAAGTGCGCTTGTCGCTCCTAATGAAACAATAACCGCAAGTATGTTTGTTTTTACAAAATTTTTCATCTTCTTTCCTTTTGATTATCGTTTCAAATACACATATCCCTTAAAAGTCTCACCAGCCACACCATCATTTTGACTACCTCCCATGATGATTATGTAGAAATACGTGCCTTCGGGTAACTCATCACCACCTACATTCAGGGGGCTTTGAGAAATACCATTCCAGTCATTCTGATAATTGTCGCTTTCAAACACTTTTGTACCCCAACGATTGAAGATAATGACTTGAGTATTGGGATATTTGTCCAAATTTGGAAGAATAAATACATCGTTTATACCATCTCCATTTGGTGTAAATCCTTCAGGGATAACAAATTCTTCATCTACAGGCAACGAATTTTCAGTCACTACGATAGTCACAACTGCGTCATCACAAATTTCCGTACAAACACTGCTACATATTCTGTAGGTAAAGTTAACTGTCCCTGAAAATCCTACTGGTGGCGTATAGGTAATAGTCCCGTTAGCTTGTACTTGCGCCGAACCAGAAGCTGGACCTACTGTAATCACAGGATTACCTCCAAAACCAGAGTCATTAGCCAACACATCGATTGTAACACCTTGTCCTGACGAAACAGTAGCATTATCATTTTGAGCGACAACTGATCCACCGTCAATTAACGTGACCGTGATATCAACAGAAGCCGAACAGCCATTCGCATCAATTACTGATGCAGTATAAGTTGTTGTCGTTGTAGGAGTAACTGTGATGGTCTCGCCAATTTGACCAGTAGACCAATTTACTTCCTCTGAAGCGGCTACCAACAAAGTAATAGATTCTCCTGGGCAAATCGATTGATTACCCGATGAAGAGATCACTGGATTCGGATTTACTGACACCGTAAATTCAGTTAAACCTCCGTCATGGGTACAACCAGAACTATTTACCGCTTGAACATAGACATTTCCTGAAGTAGTAGGAGTATAAGTATAGGGAGCTATACCCAATAATGTTGTTCCTGCACTGGTCGAATATACATTGTAAGTTACATCAGGTTGGGGATTCCCCACTGTCACTGTCACTTCTTCACCTGCACAAATAACTAAGCTGTTTTCTGTCAAAACAGGTACATCTGGTAAAGCATGAATCACAAGTATAACCGATGCACTGTTTCCACAATCACCAATGGTAGTATAAATGATTTCATAGGTGCCCGGTTGAGAGGCATTCAAATCAATCGCTCCCGAAGAAGCATTGATTACCAATCCTACTGGTGTCGAAGTAAACTCCCCACCCAACGTACCCGAAATTGTAGGAACTACATTACCACCATTTACGCAAAAGCTTGATGCAGTGTATGAAAAATCTACATCATCTTGATCTACAATGGCAATGGGAACATTAGCCTGGGCTTCAGGACATGCGCCCACTGCAGCCACCGTGTTCGTAACCACATAATTCCCTGGTTGAGAATTCGCTACATCAATTTCACCTGTCGCACTATTAATGGCTAGACCAGCAGTGGATGTAAATGTTCCTGATGTTGCTCCAGGGTCAAGTGTAACCACTCCATTTGAACTATTCACACACAAGGTGGTGTTTCCGTAGCTAAACCCAGCCAATGGTGCATCTTGAACAATCACATTTACCGAAGCGATTTGTGACGTGCATCCATTCAATATGTAGGTCAAATTATAATCTCCTGAATTTGAAGTTATCGCATCGTTTATGCTCGGATTTTGATCCCCCGATGAGAAACTATTTGGCCCGGTCCATGAATACGTAGCACCTGATACAAAGGAGGTTGTAAGTTCTATTGTTCCCCCCGCACAAACTGGACTGTTTGACTGAATATCTGGTGCTGCTAGATTTGCAATCACGGAAACATCGACGGTAGTCGCTTCTGAAGAACATCCTGCAATGCTAATTGTAAGTGAATAAGTGCCTCCCATAGCTAAAGTTGCATTCGCAATAGATGGATTCTGATCCGATGAATTAAAACTGTTTGGTCCTGTCCAAGTATAAGTTGCTCCAGGTACAAAATCTGCAGTCAAATTAATGGTACCATCAACACAAACAGGTGAATTACTGTTTACTGCTGGAGCAGCTGGCCCTGATGTAATGGTAATCTCAACAGGAGTACGTGAGCTTTCACAATCTCCTGTACCAGAAGATACGTAATACGTAATATCTGCAAACAGTGCTGGAGTATTAAAAACTGTTCCTGTATGAATCGACGTTCCTCCAGAAGCAGAGGTAAACCATTGATAAGGAGTTCCTGCGCCGCCAGAAGCCGTTAAAGTTGTTGATTGACCAGAACAAAGTGTAGTTACACCATCAACTTCAGGAGGAAGAGCTGGATGTAATTGCCATATCATAAAGTTGGAATTACTAACTCCATTAATATTATTTGACTGGTAATAAGCACCACCTCCTGGGTTTACAGTTGGTCCATTGTCATTCCATCCTCTAGCAGAAAAATAAACACGGGGATTATCAGGTCTGCCAGCCGCAGCGGGATTGTAACTTACATTGTTCGCTAAAAAAGAAGACCATTCTGGTTCAAAATTAGTATTATTAAACTGCATGATATAGGTCTGTTGACCAGACGCAAGATTAAAACCACCTGAGACTGGAATTGTAGCAGCTGTATTATGGTCACATCTTCCAGCAATATAAAATTTATCACAACCACCAAAGGTTATATCAAAAATCAAATCTCCTTCGGTGCTATTGTAATAGTAGGTAGCATAATTCAAGACCCCTCCAGTTGAAAAGCGGGCAAGATAAGCGGCGTAATTTCCAAATGAACCCATTGCACCTCCATAGCTTGAATGAGTCGGCACTGTTTTGAAATAAGCGTTACCACCAGGATCTGTAGTGTTTAAATTAGAACTGGTAGTATTAAATGCTAAAATCATTTCACTTGTTGTTGGATGAAAATCAATTTTTGCATACCCCCCTTGTTGTCCTTGACGCGCATCACTATTGTCTCCCCCAAAAAGCGTATGCCACTGCAAAACACCTGCGTCAGTAAATCGACCTAGCATAACATCAACACCTCCACCATGAGTGGATTGATAATAAGCCCCTGCCCAATTAACTAATCGTTCATTAGCAATGGTGCTGCTTCCTCCCCAACTTGATTCACCCACAAAGTACAAATTGTCATTCGCATCAAATCGACACATAAAACTTTCTTGTGTACCAGGTCCACCTAAAAAAGTACCCCAGATATGCGTGTAAGAAGCATTGAACAGCATCAAATACATGTCTTTGAATCCGCCATTAGTTGCCTGGTTAAACGCGCCCGGGCGATTCACAATTATTGGGTTATTGAAATCATAAGCGTCTCGTATAATGGCCACCAATCCTGAATTACTTACAGCAATACTTGGCTTATAACCACCTTCCAGCCCTGTCAAGTGCAATAGTTGCCCCGTATTTTTATTAAATCTTGCCCAAAAGTTTCGATTAACTGTCGTATTATAAAAACCTCCATTATTCGTATAGGGTGCACCTGCTGTCATGGTCTCTCCTACAATATGCAATACCCCATCATGTGAGACGATATTTCTAGACCCCAGACAGGACTCACCATCACTCCCTCCTAAATAGGTCGACCAAACCAAGGTTCTGTTGGAATTAAATTTGGCTATATACAAATCCGAACTCGCATTGTACACAGCCGAATAGGCGCCACCCGGATTTGTTACGGGGTAATTATTCGCCCCGCTCCAAGCTTGACCGTATATATATGAATTCCCGTCCGCATCAAGGTGGCTTGTATTGTAATCCAAGGAAGCTGTTCCAGCTACGGTAGCATTAAAATAAGTAGCCCATTCTAACACTGGATCAATAACCAATTCATTAAAATCTTTTTCCTTAGTAGTAAAAGCAATCTTCTTGTTTTTCAAGATATAGTGTACTTCTACAGAATTGGTTTTATCTCCGTTTTTAAACGACAGTGGAATTTCCTCCGAAAAGGATTTTTTGCCACAAGTAAATGAAAGTGCACCACGTTCAAGTGCCAAATTATCGACACCTTGATAAGCTAATTGAATATCGCTAATTCGAGCTCCTTTATGTAATATAAAATCATATTTAAGCCCTTTTTCACTTTGATAAAATACCACATCGATATTATTGTAAAGACTCTTGTAGGTGATGGTAGAATAAGAACCTACATCCCTGATATTATATCTATCATTCAAATAAAAATGAATATCACTTTCCTGACGCTCACCCGCTACAATTTCCACATTCGAATTCGAATTTTCAAACACCAAATCAAACCGATGATAAATCGCTTTTCGGAGTTTTTTTATACTATCTAGTTCGTGAATACTATTGCTATAAGCTCGCTCATCGATTTTCTCAGGTGTAACCAATGAATATACCACCCTGTCCTTTTCAAAATAGAGGTAAGTTTGTGGTGTTTCATAATAAAAACGCACATCAGGTTTCAAATTGTACTTCAAATCCATAACCTGTCCTTTGTTTTCAACAAACTGCGACCATGACAATTGTATACACATTGTAAAAAATAGGACAAACGCATATCTTAATTTACTCATAAATAATTTTTTACGGTGAGATGAAATAATATTCTTGTGCATTTTTAGTAGTAGCACATACCAATTTTACAAAATTATGTGATAAACTCAAAAATAAATGCGTGTATTTTTAAAAATTAAATTTACCGATAATTTAAGTCCTTAAGTAATAAAAGGCTAATAAGTTCATTTTGTGAATAAATCAAGTCTTTTTAAAAAAGGTAATATTATCCCGTAAATATCAATGTGCATCGTAAATCACAGAATAATATTTTAGAAATAAATAGATTGTAAATTCAAAAAAATCGAAGTGAAGAAAAACTATTCCTATATCCATAAGCCGATATTCAACTAAAAAAAGTTAGCCAGTTCATAGTTGATACTGACTAACTTTTAATATGCTATAGGTTTAGCTGGCAGGTTAATAAACCCAATATAATACGTGCTTCAAATTTAACCTAAAGAAACCTTTCCATGAGTCCAAAACTTGTCTGAATAGATAATTAATTGTACGAATTATACATAAAAAAATCCCTAGCTTAGATTAAACTAGGGATTTGTTAGTATGATTAAGTGGTGTATTATTGCTTAATTAACTTAATGCGTTCAATTGTTTTGTCCATGCTAGCAACTTGAAGGATATACATCCCTTTAGACAACTCTTCCATATTAATATCAATTTGATTGGTCGTTAAATCATCCTGTATGTTCACCGAAATCAATTTACCTTCGACATTGTATAAATTAAAGCTCAATCCTTGTCCCACATAGTAAGTCGGTATTACCACAGTTACATTTGTGGATGTAGGATTTGGGAAAACGTTAAATTTATCTGATGCATCACATGTGACTGCAATAGGACCATAAACAGTGCTCACACCATCTAAATCAACTTGATTTAAACGATAGTAGACAATCTCAGACACAGCTATTCTGTCCAATACATTGTAGTGATTTTCGGTTGTTGAATTACTCGCTGCATCTATTTTCTCAACGAGACTCCAATTATATCCATCGATACTTCGTTGTACATTGAAGTGAGATGAATTTTGCTCCGAAGCGGTTGTCCAAACTACGTTTCTAAGTGAACTACTTTCACATTCTGCATACAACGACGTAAGCGTAACGGGTAATGGTGAATCATTCATACTTCCGTGTAACCAGAATTCAGAGAAAGCACCGATTTCAAAATCTGCATATTTTGCTGTAGGTTGGAAACCTGTCAAATATGAGTTGACTTGCAATCCTGACACGCTACTTTGTGTAAACAATTCCGTTCCACCATTACCACCTGAAGCAGGGCAATTATCCAACGCATTATTATTCACATTTAACGGTCCAGCATATTTACTCAACACAATAGATGCATAATCCACAATATCGTCATTTCCATTCGCATTTCCATTTGCAGCTGTACGCAATGTTTGATATTCACCACCAGCCCCATTGTCATCAAATGGTAAGCGAACTATTACATCACCTGATGGTTGAAATTGTGGCGTAATTACCCAATGACGTTGCATTACATGTGTCATGTATTGCGGATCGGTAGGGTCATCACAAGCAGGAACGAGCGCTGGCGCACCATCCACATAAGTTGTCATGGTTACATTCCCTAAATTTTGGCCGTTGGAATTGATGGATGCTAAAAGACGACCACTTGGCTCATAAAAATGAACGAAATTGTTCGAATTCACCAAACACACGGCCACATCATTATTGATGGCTAATGTAGTGCCAACTGTGGGCAGGGTTACTGTCCCAGAGATGCAATCACTCACCAAACATCCTGCGGCATCAATAACACCAAGATAATAGGTCGTTGTTATTGAAGGAGATACTGTAATCGAAGCACCTACACCAACTAATGTTCCACCACAAGACCCCGTATACCATGCCCAGTCATAACCAGGGTCTAGAGGGTCATCAATAGCTGTCAACGTAGCGTTTGATCCAAAACAAATTGGACCTATACCATCAATACCATCAGGAGTATCTTGCTGAGAACGAATTACAGATACACCCCAAGAGAAAAGCTGCGGACTTATTCCATTATCCAAAAGAAATAACCTTAAATATAGTGTTTGATACGTTGTTGTGTTTAATGAACTTAAATTAACTCCAGATACTGAAAATCCGACTGAATTCCCTGGGAGATCTACATCTGGTATTAAAGTAGGGGCTCCAGAATTATCATACATTACCTGAATGGTAATTAGTCCTCCATTAAGAATACCTGACCAATAAACTTCATCCCAAGATAAAGCATTTTTAAACGATAATAACGAAATAGGACTACTTAGGGAATAACCTTGATTTATAGCCCCTCCAATTGTCACATTGTATTTATACGTAGATGAACCAGATCCAGGAACAGTTATACTTGTAGGAAAACTACTAGGTGCATAATTGTTATAAATTAACATATTATTAAAAGTTGTTCCAGTTCCAACATTAATCTCATACGTAACACAATTTGAAGAAGAAGCTGTCATGAAAGCAAAATAATATGTCCCAGGTGGTAAAGTTGGATTTGTCGTTGTTGGTTGAGAGTTCCAACCCGTTACAGGAGTGGATTGAGCTATTTGTACTATTAAGTTCCCTGAAGCATCATAAATTCCTTGCCAATATCTTGCCCCTAATCCAGTAGCAACAGATGAAAAACGGATATTTAAATGTGTAATTACAGTAGGGTCTGTCAATATAACTTCCGTATACACCATTCTATTATCTGCCCAACCTGTACAATTTGTACCAACTGTAGTATTCCCAATAAATGAAGTAGGCTCAGTTTTGTTTAAGTCAACAAAATCATCGGCAGCAAAGTTTGTTTTTAAATTGGTTAACACATCCGTATCAAATTGAGGCTTGGTTGTTTGATACCAATCAAGTATACAGTTTGAAGTGTAAGTAAAAGAATATAAATCTTCAGTCCATCCGCCCCAAGTTGTTCCGCCATCATGTGATGCTCGGGCTCGCACGTAATAAGTTACATTGTTAGCTTGTAAAAACGCAGGAGATAAATTATCACACAACAAATCGTATTCCGAATTACTTAAGTATGTACCTGAAAAAGTTTGATTAAAGGATGTTCCGGAGAAATCATGAGCTGAATTTATCTCAATTTGAAATCTGTTGAAAGATGGAACATTTGCAGGGGCAGAAAGACGAAATAGTGGATTATCAAACTTTCCTAAAAAATTATCAAAAACAAGTTGTTCTGTGCTACCTTCATTATGGAATATTGTATTTTCAACTGGAAGAGGAGCAATTGTAAATCTAAACTGCGGTCTCCACCAACTTGTGGTTCCTAAACTAGCATTATATCCACATGCAGGATTTGTTGATGATGTATGATAACATGAGCTCCGAACTGGATCATTAAAGGGAATGTGATATGCTAAACCTCCTCCAGATGTTGAGCTTGTACCATTATCCCAACAAATTTCAACAATCAAGTTACTCACGCCATCCCACAAGTAAGGTGTGTCAAACGCAAACGTTCTCCAGCCTCCAGCCGTTAAAGCTAAACGAAGTTGAGGATTTCTACTATAAACTGTTGTCATTGTAGATTGAAAGTTTCCATCAACAGTATTTATTGATGTAGTACCTAACTTAATGTTGAAATTATTCATGTCTCGACCTGGTTGTTGAGATACATTAACTGCTAGATGTGTAATATTTCCAGTTGAGGCTCCTAACGCTGTTAATTCAGAAGCTCTAACTAAATATTGACTTTTACCCTTTTGGAGCCCAGTATTAATTGCTATAAAGCCCCAAGTAGTTGAGTTACCAGTACTACCCGAATTAAGGGTGTAATCAGTCTGCCCCACCCCCAAAACACTCCATAGTGTTACCACAAGTAAAGCTCCGAAATGAGTGAACGAATAGCTATAAAATTTTTTCATACGATTCATATTAGTGGTAAATTATTCTTTGATAATCTTTTTGGTTATTGAATAGTTATTGTGGTGTATTTCCACAAAATATAATCCTGCGGGATAGTTATTCAGATTTAATTCAAACGTAGTTCCATTAAAGTTTGTAGTCGGAATAATCACTTGACCTAACGTAGAAAATACTTTTACCGATTGTTCACCTTCAGGAAGCTGAATTGTCACTTTATTTTTTGTTGGATTTGGATATACCGCAATCTTTTGCGCTAAGTGATCATCTCCAGTCGACAGGTTGGAAACCGACACACATGTAGACTCTTCAACACAATCACCCAACGTTATTTCTACTTTATAACTTCCGTTAGAACTAGCCGTAAATGATTGATTCGTTGCACCACTTATTTCTTGGTTATTCGCACAATTTATCCATTGATACGTTGCTCCAGGCTGGGTCGAAGTCAATGTCATTCCATTTGTAGTTACCGTGTTGTCAACCGTCGTGATTGTTAAGTTTAAAGTCACTAAACTATCACAACCATTTGCTGCACCATTTACAACAGTGAAAGTCGCAGTTGAATTTGATGCTGTATAGGTATTCCCATCTATCCACTCATAACTATTACAAGCTGTTATTTCATCCACTCCCTCAGGTTGTGTTCCAGTTACATCCCATTCGCACGAGACATCATTCCAAATAGCAGTTTCGTAACATGCTGTAGTTGGTTGTAAGGGTTGCGTTCCAGTCACATCCCATTGACACGTAGCCACGTTCCATGTAGCTGTTTCATAACATGCTGTAGTGGGTTGAGCAGGCTGCACACAAACATCTTCTATAACGATTCTTGCATTCGGAGGTCCTGCTTGAGGATTTAATGTTCTTGTCGTTGACCAAGGATTACTGTCGTCACTATAACTTCTGAATCGGTTTGGGGCAACTGTCGAATAAGCATACCTTGGGTACTGAGCTGATGTCAAAGGAGCTTGATTACCTTTAATAATTAGTATCTGTAAATTATCCGAATTGTTGTAGTCAAATGGCGTGTCCAAATCTACTGACATCCAACCTGTTGCTGTATTATTTGTAAAGCTACCTGAGTAAACCAATGTATAACCAACTGTATTTGTTGTCCCTGAAGCTAGGCTATTATCTACTGTATGCTTCATGTAGATTTCCACATTCAAAATAGGGTTATTATCTGTTCCTGAGCGTTTATCAAATGCAATAGATTGAATTTCTCCAGTTTCATTTATCTCAGATTGGAGATAAATAAACTCACTTGCGTGATATCTAAAAAAACGACTCACAGGACCTCCTTGCGTACTTGTACCAGAACCAATTGTCACCGTAGTTTGAGAAAAAACGATTGGTGTAGAAAGGTAAAATCCCAAACCAATAATTACACTAGTTAATCTTTGTAAACTTAATCGCATAAATCTATTTTTAAATTTTATTATTTTAGAACAGCACATTAGTAGTAGATACTTTTATATTCTACAAACAATATTAAAACAAAGTAAAACCAGTAGCAAATAAGCAATGTATGAGCGGGTAAATGTGTACAACTTTACCTATTTACCAGAATAAGATAATGTTAAAATGATTTACCCTAAGGGCTTTTTAAAATCAAACATGAACACACTTCAAAAACCTAGAAAAAAGCACATTCATAATCACACAGTGAACTTGATAAATGTATCAATTTATAAATACATACATATGTAAGTGATGTTATTTCTATATCTAGTAATGATTTATTGGTTTATGCCGTTTTTTGCGTGAACGTTAGTGAAAATAATAACTTAAATTTGCCAAAAGCTGTTTTTTAATCATGTCTAATATCGGTATCATATTACTCGTAATTTCAATGGCACATGCCTATGTTTTTGCGGTGCTCTTTTTTAGTTTCAAACGAATTTCATCTATTCTGCTCGGGATATATATGTTAGTCGTTTTTCTTCATTACTTTTTATATTTAAACACATTTCTATTTTATATCGAAGCATTATACCCTGTATTCTATTATTTCATTCCGTTTCTTTCCCTAATATCTATGCCTATGATATACCTCTATGTCCGACACATGACAACTGAGGAATATCAATTGAAAAAGCGAATTTGGATACATTTATCACCAGCAATATTCTTTTTAATATCTACCGTTACATTGATTCAAATTTTAAGTCCGGAAGATCGGATTTTAGTATTTGAAGGTAATACGGAAGTTGAAAATGCTTTACCGCTATTCACAAACTATGTTGTAACAAGCCTTATTATCATTCTACAAGTTATAATATACGCTATTAGAATGTTTAAATTATTACGTATTGTATTAGAAAAATGTGGGTTAAATATAGTACGTAAATAGTTTATGTAGTAAGTTTCGTATCTTGTATA
>ERZ869909.568-NODE-568-length-40557-cov-4.404694_pt1 | contig 40557 bp, 39 predicted proteins | sample MGYA00520892_ERZ869909 | MGnify/ENA primary metagenome ERZ869909 (study PRJEB32215, sample SAMEA104723947) | bioreactor metagenome | biome: bioreactor; feature: anaerobic bioreactor; material: water | place: China | collected 2015-03-12 ... | reverse complement strand
AGTCCTACCTCGACTACGCCATGAGCGTGATTGTCGGGCGTGCCCTGCCAGATGTGCGTGACGGCCTCAAGCCGGTGCACCGCCGGGTGCTGTTCGCGATGCACGAGCTGAGCAACGACTGGAACAAGCCCTACAAGAAATCCGCCCGTGTCGTCGGTGACGTCATCGGTAAATACCACCCGCACGGTGATTCCGCCGTGTACGACACCATCGTCCGCATGGCCCAGCCGTTCTCCCTGCGCTATATGCTGGTAGACGGGCAGGGCAACTTCGGCTCCGTGGACGGCGATTCCGCCGCCGCCATGCGGTACACCGAAGTGCGCATGTCCAAGATCGCCCACGACCTGCTGGCCGACCTGGACAAGGAAACCGTCAATTTCGTCGATAACTATGACGGTACCGAGAAAATTCCCGAAGTCATGCCCACCCGGGTGCCGAACCTGCTGGTTAACGGCTCCTCCGGTATTGCCGTGGGCATGGCCACCAATATTCCGCCGCACAATCTCGGCGAAGTCATCGACGGCTGCCTGGCCCTGATCGACGACGACAGCCTGACCGTCGATGACCTGATGGACTACATCAAGGGCCCGGATTTTCCCACCGCCGGGATCATCAATGGCCGCGCCGGGATCATCCAGGCCTACCGCACCGGCCGTGGCCGTATCTACGTGCGCGCCCGGGCAGATATCGAGGATTCAGCAAAGAAGGACAAGCAGGCGATCATCATCACCGAGCTGCCCTACATGCTGAACAAGGCACGGCTGATCGAAAAGATCGCCGAGCTGGTCAAGGACAAGAAAATTGAAGGTATCACCGAGCTGCGTGACGAATCCGACAAGGACGGCATGCGCGTGGTGATCGAGCTGCGCCGTGGCGAAAACGCCGAGGTGGTGCTCAACAACCTGTATTCGCAGACTCAGCTGGAATCTGTGTTCGGCATCAACATGGTCGCCCTGATGGACGGCCAGCCGCGCCTGCTGAACCTGAAAGAAATGCTGGAGGCGTTCATTCGCCACCGCCGCGAAGTGGTGACCCGCCGCACCGTCTACGAACTGCGCAAGGCTCGGGAAAAAGGTCATGTGCTGGAAGGCCTGGCCGTCGCGCTGGCGAACATCGACCCGGTCATCGAGCTGATCAAGAAATCCCCCTCCGGCGCCGAAGCCAAGGAAGCGTTGATCGCTCGCGGCTGGGCACCGGGTCAGGTGCTGGACATGCTGGACCGGGCCGGCGGCGCCGATGCCTGCCGCCCGGATGGCCTGGACGAGCAGTATGGTCTGCGTGACAACCTCTACTGGCTGTCGCCGGATCAGGCCCAGGCGATTCTGGACCTGCGTCTGCAAAAATTGACCGGGCTGGAACAGGACAAGCTGGTTCAGGATTACCAGGGCCTGCTGGAAACCATTCGCGAACTCGGCCTGATCCTGGCCGATCCCGAGCGCCTGCTGGAAGTGATTCGCGAAGAGCTGCGTGCCATTCGCGAGGAATACAACGACGATCGCCGCAGCGAAATCCAGACCTCGCGTCTGGACCTGTCGATGGAAGACCTGATCGCCGAAGAAACCGTGGTGGTCACGCTGTCCAATGGCGGCTACGCCAAGATGCAGCCGATCGACACCTACCGCGCCCAGAAACGCGGCGGGCGCGGCAAGGCTGCCACAGCGGTCAAGGACGAGGATTATGTGGAGCACTTGCTTGTAGCAGGCACCCACGACACGCTGCTGTGCTTCACCAACAAAGGCAAGGTCTTCTGGTTGCGTGTCTTCGAACTGCCGCAGGGCGGTCGTGGCTCGCGTGGCAAGCCCATCGTCAACCTGATCCCGGCCCTGCAGGCGGATGAGCGCATCACCGCCATCCTGCGTCTGGACCGTGAAATGGTGGCCCAGCAGGGCAACACCGATGACGACGCCGACAGCGAAGACGCCGAAGTGGATGTGGCGGACGATACCGAACTGGCCGAGGACGCTGCGGTGGATACGGTACCGGGGCCGTTCATTTTCATGGCCACCTCCAATGGCATGGTCAAGCGGACCCAACTGGCCAAGTTTGCCCGCCCGCGCAGCAATGGTCTGATCGCGGTACGGTTGCAGGACGGCCAGAGCCTGGTGAACGTGGCCGTGACCCAGGGCGACGAAGACGTGATGCTGGTCGCCAGCAACGGCAAGGTGGTGCGTTTCCGCCAGGCCGCGGTGCGCGTGATGGGCCGTACCGCACGCGGTGTGCGCGGCATGAAAGTGGCTGAAGGCGAAGAGATCATTACCCTGATCGTGCCGCAGCCGGAAGGCCAGCTGCTTACTGCCTCGGAAAATGGTTACGGCAAGCGCACCCACGTGGACGAATTCCCCACCAAGGGGCGTGGCACCCAGGGCGTGATCGGCATGGTGGTCAACGAGCGCAACGGCAACCTGGTCGGTGCGACCCAGGTGTTCGGTGGCGAAGACCTGATGCTGATTTCCAACCAGGGCACGCTGGTGCGTACCCGGGTGGACGAAGTCAGCATCCTGAGCCGCAATACCCAGGGTGTGACCCTGATCCGTCTGGGCGACAACGAACGCCTGGTGGGTGTGGAACGCATTCCTGAACTGGAGGGGGTAGAAGACGAGGACGAGGTGGACAGCGATGACGCCGCGCCCGAGACGACTGCCGAGACCGACACCGACGACGAGAACAGCTGACATCATGACGCGCGTTCATAACTTTTGCGCCGGTCCGGCGGCACTGCCGGAAGAAGTGCTCAAACAGGCCGCCAGCGAAATGCTGGATTATCATGGCCGTGGTCTGTCGGTCATGGAAATGAGCCACCGCTCGGATGAGTTCGTGGCCATTGCCGAGACCGCCGAGCGTGACTTGCGTGAGTTGCTGAATATCAGCGACGACTACGCCGTGCTGTTCCTGCAGGGCGGCGCCAGCCAGCAATTTGCCATGGTGCCCATGAACCTGATGGGCGAGAAGCGCAAGGCCGACTACATCAACACCGGGCAATGGTCGATCAAGGCGATCAAGGAAGCGCGTCGCTACGGCACCGTGAACGTGGCGGCCAGCAGCGAGGACACCGCGTTCAGTACGGTACCGCCGCAGAACACCTGGGCGCTGTCCGACGATGCCGCCTATGTGCACTACACGCCGAACGAAACCATCGGCGGGCTGGAATATTCGTTCGTGCCGGAAACCGACAAGCCGCTGGTGGCGGATCTCTCGTCCACCATCCTGTCGCGGCCGCTGGACGTATCCCGTTATGGTCTGATCTATGCCGGTGCGCAGAAGAATATCGGCCCGGCGGGCATTACCGTGGTCATCGTGCGCCGCGATCTGATCGGCCGTGCCGGTGAGCAGGTGCCTGCCATGCTCGATTACCGCATCCATGCGGAAAACGGCTCCATGTACAACACCCCGCCGACCTACGCCTGGTACCTGGCCGGGCTGGTGTTCAAATGGCTCAAGGCGCAGGGCGGCCTGACCCACATGGCCACCGTGAACCGGCGCAAGGCAGAAAAGCTGTATCACTATATTGATGAAAGCGGCTTTTACAGCAACCCGGTGGAGCGCCACAGCCGCAGCTGGATGAATGTGCCGTTTGTGCTGGCTGACGACAGCCTCGACAAGACGTTCCTGAAAGGCGCGGAAGGTGCGGGCCTGCTCAATCTGGCCGGACATCGTAGCGTCGGCGGCATGCGCGCCAGTATTTACAACGCCGTGCCGGAAGCCGCCGTGGACGCCCTGATCAATTACATGAAGGATTTTGCCCAACGCCATGGCTGACAAGAAAACCGCCGAGCAGAGCCTGGAATCACTGCGCCAGCAGATCGACGCACTGGATAACCAGCTTCAGGGTGTGTTGAACCAGCGTGCGCGTCTGGCGCAGCAGGTGGCCGAGGTCAAGCTCAGCGAAGACAGCCAGGCGGTGTTCTATCGCCCCGAGCGCGAGGCGCAGATCCTGCGTCGGGTAAAGGACAGCAACGAAGGCCCGCTGGACGGTGAAACCGTGGCGCGGCTGTTTCGCGAAATCATGTCTGCGTGTCTGGCGCTGGAACAGCGCCTGAAGGTGGCGTTTCTGGGGCCGGAAGGCACCTTCACCCAGCAGGCCGCGCTCAAGCATTTCGGCCACAGCGTCGATACTGTGCCCATGGGTGCGATCGATGAAGTGTTCCGTGAAGTGGAATCCGGTGCTGCCCATTACGGCGTCGTTCCGGTGGAAAATTCCACCGAGGGTGTGGTCAATCACACCCTCGACAGTTTCATGGATTCGTCGCTGCAGATTTGCGGTGAAGTGGAGTTGCGCATTCACCACCATTTGCTGGTGGGCGACAACACCCAGGAAAAAAGCATCACGCGTATCTATTCGCACCAGCAGACCCTGGCCCAGTGTCGCAAGTGGCTGGACGCGCACATGCCCCACGCGGAGCGCATTGCCGTCAGTTCCAACGCCCAGGCGGCCCGTCGCCTGAAGGATGAATGGAACGCCGCTGCCATTGCCGGTGAAGCGGCCGCCGAAATCTATGGTCTGAAAATCCTGCGTCGCAATGTTGAGGATCGCCCGGACAATACAACCCGTTTCATCATTATCGGTCGTCAGGGCACGCCGGCATCCGGTCAGGACAAGACCAGCATGCTGGTGCGCATGAAGAATCGCCCCGGTGCCCTGTACCGGGTGCTCAAGCCGTTCAGTGATGAAGGCGTGGACCTGACACGGGTCGAGTCACGGCCCTCACGCAGCGGCAACTGGAGTTACGTTTTCTTTATCGATTTTGAAGGGCACCGTGATGACGACGCTGTCCGGCGGGTGCTTGCAGCCCTGGAACAGGACGCGCTCGATATCCGGATGCTCGGCTCGTATCCTAAAGCCGTTATCTAAGACATCGCGGAGCTGTGTCATGCCAGTTGATTTTATCGCCCTGTCCAATGCAGGGGTTCAGCAGCTCAAACCCTATGAGCCCGGCAAGCCGATTGAGGAACTCGAGCGCGAGCTGGGGATCACCGATATCGTCAAGCTGGCCAGCAACGAAAGCCCCTTTGGGCCGAGTCCCCGTGTGCTGTCTGTGCTGAAGCACGCCTCGGAGAGCCTGCACCGCTACCCGGATGGCTCCGGCTACCGGCTCAAGGCCGCGCTGGCCGAACGGTTGGGCGTGCGCGCCGCGCAGATCAGCCTGGGTAACGGCTCCAATGACATTCTGGAACTGGTGGCGCGCGCCTGGTTGTGCCCTGGCGACGAAACCGTATTCAGCCAGCATGCGTTTGCGGTCTACCCCCTGGTTACCCTGGCCTGTTCGGCCAAACCGGTTGCGGTACCCGCCAAGGAATTCGGCCACGACCTGGAAGCCATGCTGGCGGCGATCACCGAACGCACCAAGATCGTTTTTATCGCCAACCCCAATAACCCCACCGGCACCTGGGTCAGTGCCGCGACGCTGGACCGTTTTCTGGCCCGGGTGCCGGAGCATGTGCTGGTGGTGCTGGATGAGGCCTATTTCGAGTACGTGCAAGAAACCGCCTACCCGAGTGGCCTGAGCCGCCTGCCAGCCTATCCGAACCTTATCGTGACCCGGACTTTCTCCAAGATTTACGGGTTGTCCGGCTTGCGTGTGGGCTACAGCGTGTCGAGCCTGGATATCGCCGAAGTGCTGAACCGGGTGCGCCAGCCGTTCAACTGCAACAGCCTGGCCCTGGTGGCTGCCGAGGCGGCCCTGGATGATCTCGATCATCTGGAATACTGCCGTGACCTGAACACCTCCGGCCTGGCGCAGGTGGCGGAAGGCCTGGAGCAGCTGGGCCTGTCCTATATTCCGTCGGTGGGCAATTTCATCGCCTTTGATTGCGGCCGCGAGGCGATGCCGATCTACGAGGCACTGCTGCGCGAGGGCGTGATCGTGCGGCCCATTGCGGCCTATGGCCTGCCCAATCACCTGCGCGTATCCATCGGCCTGCCGGAGGAAAACGAACGCTTTATCGAAGCTCTGGGTGTGGTGCTCGGATGAACGGGGAGGGGGCCATCGACCCACTGTTCCAGCGCGTCTGCATCATCGGGCTGGGGCTGATCGGCGGCTCGCTGGCCGCCGCCCTGCGCGAGCAGCGGCTGGCGCGCACCATTGTCGCGGGCGGTCGTTCGGCCCGCACCCTGGAGCGCGGCCTGGCACTCGGTCTGATCGATGAAGGCCATCAGGATCTGGCCGCTGCCGTGGCGGGGGCCGATCTGGTGTTCGTCGCCACCCCGGTCTCGGCCATGGCCGCGACCTTTGCCTGCATCGCACCCGCGCTGGCCCCCGGCGCCATTATTACCGACGGCGGCAGCGTCAAGGGCGCTGTGATTCAGGCGGCCCGCCAGCACCTGGGCGCCCGGGTATCGCGCTTTGTGCCTGGCCACCCGATTGCCGGCAAGGAAAAGAGCGGTGTGGACGCCGCCGACGCCAGCCTGTATCGCCAGCATCGTGTGATCCTGACCCCGACCGCCGACACCGACCCGGCGGCGACGTTGGCCGTGCGCCGCATGTGGACCGCTGTGGGCGCCGAAGTGCTGAGCATGCGCGCCGACCAGCACGACCAGGTGCTGGCCGAAACCAGCCACCTGCCGCACCTGCTGGCGTTCTCGCTGGTGGACACCCTGGCCCGGCAGGGCGACTCCACCGATATCTTCCGGTATGCTGCCGGCGGTTTTCGCGACTTCACCCGCATCGCCTCCAGCGATCCGGTGATGTGGCACGACATTTTTATGGAAAACAGAGACGCCGTGCTCAGCGCCGCCGACCTGTTTGCCGCTGGGCTGTCCCGCTTCCGCGAAGCGGTGGCCGCTGGCGACAGTGATGCCCTGCTGGGCATCATGACCCGTGCCAACAGTGCCCGGGCCCGGTTCCTGGCGATGAACGCCCGGACCTCCTACACCCATGCCATTGATGCAGCAGACGAGCAGTTCATGAACGCAGAATCCCGGCGCGAGGGCGCCAGTGTGTCCTTTACCGTGCAACCCGGTGGCCAGCTCAACGGCCAGGTCCGCGTGCCCGGTGACAAGTCCATTTCTCACCGCAGCATCATGCTCGGCGCGCTGGCCGACGGCATCACCGAGGTGGAAGGCTTTCTGGAAGGCGAAGACGCGCTGGCCACATTGCAGGCATTCCGCGACATGGGCGTGGTGATCGAAGGCCCGCATGCGGGCCGTGTGCGCGTGCACGGCGTTGGCCTGCACGGTCTGCAGGCGCCCACCCGCAGCCTCTATATGGGCAACTCCGGCACTTCCATGCGTTTGCTGATGGGCCTGCTGGCGGGCCAGGCGTTCGATACCGAACTGACCGGCGATGCCTCCTTGTCCAAGCGCCCCATGGAGCGCGTGGCGCGCCCCCTGCGCGACATGGGCGCCAGCATCAGCACCACCGACGCGGGCGGCAAGGGCACACCGCCCGTGCAGGTGCGCGGTGGCAAGCCGCTCAAGGGCATTCATTACGATCTGCCGGTGGCCTCCGCCCAGGTCAAGTCTGCCATCCTGCTGGCCGGTCTGTACGCCGACGGCGAGACCTCGGTGACCGAACCGGCGCCGACCCGCGACCATACCGAGCGCATGCTCACCGGCTTCGGCTACCCGGTGCAGCGTGACGGCGCCACCGCACGTCTGAAAGGCGGCGGTCGGCTGACCGCCTGCCAACTGGAAGTCCCGGCGGATATCTCGTCGTCCGCGTTCTTCCTGGTGGGCGCCAGCATTGCCGAGGGCGCAGAACTGTTGCTGCCCCACGTGGGCATCAATCCCACCCGCACCGGCGTCATCGACATCCTGCGCCTGATGGGCGCCGACATCACCCTGGAAAACGAGCGTGATGCGGGTGGCGAGCCGGTGGCGGACATTCGCGTCAAGAGCGCCCCCCTCAAAGGCATCACCATCCCCGAGGAGCTGGTGCCGCTGGCCATCGACGAATTCCCGGCGCTGTTCGTGGCCGCCGCCTGCGCCGACGGCGATACCGTGCTGCACGGGGCCGAGGAGCTGCGGGTCAAGGAATCCGACCGGATTCAGGTGATGGCTGATGGGCTGGCCGCGCTGGGCGTGCCCCATGAGGTCTACGACGACGGTATCCGTATTCAGGGTGCCGGGCAGGGCAACCCTGCCTTCACCGGCGGCGAGATCGAGAGCCATGGCGACCATCGCATTGCCATGAGCTTTGCCATGGCCGGCCTGCGCGCCAGTGGCCCGATCCATATCCGTGATTGCGCCAACGTGGCAACGTCCTTTCCTGGCTTTGCCGAACTGGCCGCCCGCGCCGGTCTGCACCTGACGGTGGAAAACTGATGTCCGAGGCAATCAGCCCCGTACTGGCCATAGATGGGCCCTCTTCCTCCGGCAAGGGCACCGTGGCGCGCATTGTCGCCCGCCGCCTGGGCTGGCACCTGCTGGATTCCGGCGCCCTGTACCGGGTGCTGGGCCTGCACGCCGAGCAACAGGGCGTGGCCCTGGATGACGAGCAGGCCGTCGAGGCCCTGGCGCGGCGCCTGCCGGTGCAGTTCCGGGAAGAGGGGGGTGATACCGTGGTGCTGCTGGATGGTGCCGATATCAGCCACGCCATCCGTGACGAGCGGGTGGGCGAGCTGGCCTCGCGCGTGGCGGTGCTGCAGCCGGTGCGCGACGCCCTGCTGGCGCGTCAGCAGGCCTTCGCCGAGGCGCCCGGGCTGGTGGCCGACGGTCGCGATATGGGCACCGTGGTGTTCCGTGACGCCCCGCTCAAGATCTTCCTGACCGCCAGCGCGGAAGAGCGCGCCCGGCGGCGCTATAACCAGTTGAAGGAAAAGGGGTTTGGTGCTAATCTCCCCGCCCTTGTTGAGGACATCCGCGCCCGGGATGACCGTGATACGCAGCGTGAGGTGGCGCCCCTGAAGCCCGCCGATGATGCAATCGTTATCGACAGCACCTCGCTGAGTATCGATGACGTGGTCAACCGGATCCTCGATGAAGCCGCCCGTCGTTCCCTCGTTCAGTCGGCTTGAAGTACAGCGGGTGGTTACCCGTGGGCCGCAAATGTAAACCAGCAAGGTCCCCGGATAACCCGACATGAGCTGCCCATGCCTGCTGGTTGGTATGGCCGAAAATCCATGACAGGTATCCACACTATGACCGAAAGTTTTGCTGAACTTTTTGAAGCCAGTTTGCAGGATCTCGACGTTGCTCGCGGTTCCATTATTCGCGGCACTGTAGTTGCTATCGACAGCGACTGGATCACCGTAAACGCTGGCCTCAAGTCCGAGGGCATCATCGCCCGCGAAGAATTCCTGAATGAAGCCGGAGAACTGGAAATCGCCGAAGGCGATGAAGTCGAAGTCGCGGTAGACGCGATCGACGACGGTCTCGGTTTCACCCGTCTGTCCCGCGAAAAAGCGAAGCGCGCCGAAATCTGGACCGATCTCGAAGCCGCCTTCGACAAAGATGAGATCATCAAGGGTCAGATCAGCGGCAAGGTCAAAGGCGGTTTCACCGTCGATATCGGCCTTATCCGCGCCTTCCTGCCAGGTTCCCTGGTCGACATCCGCCCGGTGCGCGATGTGGCTCACCTGGAAGGCAAGGACCTGGACTTCAAGGTCATCAAACTGGATCCCAAGCGCAACAACGTGGTGGTATCGCGCCGCGCTGTCATGGAAGCCGAACACTCCGCAGAGCGCGAGCAACTGCTCGAATCCCTGCAGGAAGGCATGGTCGTCAAGGGCATCGTCAAGAACCTCACCGACTACGGTGCGTTCGTTGACCTGGGCGGTATCGACGGTCTGCTGCACATCACCGACATGGCCTGGAAGCGTATCAAGCATCCGAGCGAAATTGTTGAAGTCGGTCAGGAAATCGAAGTCAAGGTACTCAAGTTCGACCGCGACAAGATGCGCGTTTCTCTCGGCCTGAAACAGCTGGGCGAAGATCCGTGGCACGACATCGTTGGCAAGTACCCGGAAGGTGCACGCGTCAAGGCCAAGGTGACCAACCTGACCGATTACGGCTGCTTTGCCGAGATCGAGGAAGGCGTGGAAGGTCTGGTGCACGTGTCCGAGATGGACTGGACCAACAAGAACATCCACCCGTCCAAAGTGGTCAGCATTGGCGACGAAGTCGAAGTGATGATTCTGGATATCGACCAGGAGCGCCGTCGTATCTCCCTGGGCATCAAGCAGTGCATGTCCAACCCGTGGGAAGCCTTTGAAACCAACTACAACAAGGGCGACCGCATTTCCGGCAAGATCAAGTCGATCACCGACTTCGGTATCTTCATTGGTCTGGAAGGCGGCATCGACGGTCTGGTGCACCTGTCTGACATCTCCTGGGAAGAAGCAGGCGAAGATGCAGTACGCAAATTTGCCAAAGGCGACGAGCTGGACACCGTGATTCTGTCGGTGGACGCGGAGCGTGAAAGAATTTCCTTGGGTATCAAGCAGTTGACAGACGATCCGTTTGCTCAGTATGTTGCAACCAACGACAAGAACAGCATTGTTAACGGCAAGGTTACGGCGTCTGACGCCAAGACCGTGACCGTTGAGCTGGCCGAGAACGTCGAAGGTGTGATCAAGGCAAGCGAGATCAGCCGTGATCGTGTTGAAGACGCCAGCGCACTGTTCAAGGCCGGTGATGACGTTGAAGCCAAGATCATTGCGATCGACCGCAAGAACCGCATCATCAATCTGTCGATTCGTGCCAAAGATATGGCCGATGAGCGCGAAGCCCTGGACGACCTGAGCAAGCAGGACGCCCAGGCGCCGAAGACCATCGGTGACCTGATCAAGGCGCAAATGGAAGGTAGCGACCAGTAAGGCTGTCCTCCTCGAACCGCACACGCCCGTGTGCGGTTCGCGGGCAGGAGGCCCAGGGGATAAGAAACATGGCGTTAACCAAGTCTGAACTGATCGAACGGATTGCCGCCCGTCAAACGCAACTCTCTCCCAAAGACGTGGAGCTGGCAGTCAAATCCCTGATTGAAGAAATGGCGGATACGCTGGCCAACGGTGGCCGGATCGAGATTCGCGGTTTCGGCAGTTTTTCCCTGCATTTCCGTGCCCCGCGCGTGGGCCGTAACCCCAAGACCGGGGCTTCGGTGGAATTGCACGGCAAGTATGTGCCCCATTTCAAACCTGGCAAGGAACTGCGCGAGCGCGTGAACGTGGCGATGCAGGAAAACCCGGGCGAACAGGCCGGTGAAGGGGATATCCAGTCCCTGTCTGCGCATCCCCGCCAGATTGCCGCGTCGTCCTGAGGGCTGATGCCATGCGCTGGTTGCTGAACCTGCTGCTGGTGACCCTGACCCTGCTGGTGTTCCTGGCCGCCATACTGTTCCTGTTGGGCAATGCCCAGCCCACCACACTGGAATTGTTGCTGACCGACTGGCAGCCGCAGGCCCCGCTGGGCCAGTGGCTACTCGGCTTTCTGCTGGCCGGTATGCTGCTGGGCCTGACGGCCGGCGCCATTCTGGCCACGGGCTGGCGGCGGCGTCACCCGCGCTCATGATCTCCTCGCCCTGGCTGTTGCTGGCGCTGTTTCTGGCCATTGCCGCAGGGTTCTTTCTCGGACGTATGGAAACCCGGCGGCGCCGTCGCCTGCGCCGCGGCCCTCGTGGGCTGCCCACCTTCCTGTCGCGCGACACCACCACCAGCCCCCGGGATCACGCCCTGGAAGCGCTGCTCAGCAGCACCGACACCGACCCGGACACCGTAGACACCCACCTGGCCATGGGCCGACTGTTCCGCAAACGTGGTGAACTGGAACGTGCCACGCGCCTGCATCAGCGTATGGCCGATAACCCCGAGTTGCCAGAAACCGTGCGCGAAGACGCCGCACTGGAACTGGCCCGGGATTACCTGTCGGCGGGCCTGCTGGACCGGGCCGAAGCGCTGTTGCAGCACATGGTGGACCACGGTAATCGCCACGCCCCCCTGGCCATGCGCCAGTTGATGATGCTGTTCGAGCAGGAACGTGACTGGCACAGCGCACTGAGCACTGGCGAGCGGCTGCTGCGCCGCGACGCCAGTGTGGCGCCGGTGTTGGCGCATTATTGCTGTGAACTGGCTGAACGGCTGAACCCGCGTGAAGAAAACGCCCGCCGCCGCCTGCTGCACCGGGCGCTGACCTTCGACCCGGGCTGTGCCCGCGCCAGCATGCTGCAAGGGCAACTGGAGCGCGCGGCGGGGCATCCGGAGCGCGCCTTGCGCGCCTTCCGCCGGGTGCGCCGTCAGGCGCCGCAACATCTGCCGCTGGTGCTCAATGACCTTGCCGCCAGCTATCAGGATCTGGAGCGCGAAGACGAGCTGTTCGACATGCTGCTGGACCTGAGCCTGGCGTACCCGTCCAGCGCGTTGCTGCGGCGTCTGATTCCATTGCTGGTGGCACGCGGCGGGGAAGGGGAGGCGGTTCGTTTCCTGACCAGCTACCTGCAACAGCACCCCTCGCTGGAAGGGCTGGGCGAGCTGGCCGCCCTGGCGCTGAGTGGCGAAGGCTCAAGTGAAGCGCTGGCGGAGAGCGGTAATACCCAGGCCCGGGCGCAAGAACAGTCGCTGCGTTTGCTGCGCGCCCTCACCGAGCGCTCGGCGAGCACCGGCTACCAGTGCAGCCAGTGCGGCTACCGCGCCACAAAAATGCACTGGCACTGCCCGAGCTGCAAACACTGGAATACCCTCGCACCGTGAGCCTGGCACCCCCACCCAAACCCGACAAATTTCCGGTAAACTCCCCGCCATTCGAAAACCAGCACAAGGATCACCCTCCCCATGCCCGTGAACACCCCGATCATTGTCGCCCTGGATTTCCCCACTGCCGACGCCGCCCTGGCCATGGCGGATCGCCTGGACCCGCGCCGGGTGCGCGCCAAGGTCGGCAAGGAACTGTTCACCCGCAGCGGCCCGGCAGTGATCGAGGCCCTGCACCAGCGCGGTTTCGAGGTGTTCCTGGACCTCAAATTCCATGACATCCCCAACACCGTCGCCGGGGCCGTGAAAAGCGCCGCCGAGCTGGGCGTGTGGATGACCAACGTCCACGCCAGTGGCGGCCGCCGCATGCTGGAAGCCGCCGCCAACGCCATCGCCAATCATGCGCAGCGCCCCCTGCTGACCGCCGTGACCGTGCTCACCAGCATGGGCGCCGAAGACCTGGCGGAGATCGGTATCAGCGCCAGCCCGGAAGAACAGGTGCTGCGCCTGGCACGCCTGACCCGGGACAGCGGCCTGGACGGCGTGGTCTGCTCGGCCCGCGAAGCCACTCTGTTGCGTGATGCCTGCGGCGCGGACTTTCGCCTGGTGACCCCCGGTATTCGTCCCGCCGGGGCCGACGCTGGCGACCAGACCCGCGTGGTCACCCCGGCAGATGCCATGGCGATGGGGGTGAACGACATGGTGATGGGTCGCCCGATTACCCAGGCCGATGACCCGGCGGCGGTGGTGGAGAGCATTCTCGCCAGCCTGCCTGGCATGGCAGATCGCTGACAAAAATTACCCGGGATCACCCACAGACGGCCCCGCGCCCGTGACCTAACCTTGTTGACGCCCGGCACCTGGACGCCGGTTCACTGACAACAAGGAGATTCACATGAACAGCAAGCAGATTCTGACCCGGATACTGGCCCCTCTGGCACTCTGCCTGGCCCTTTGGGCTCCGGGTGTGAGTGCCGAACCCGCTATCGATGCCCGGCCCATGGTGAACATCAATCAGGCCAGCGCCGATGAACTGGCCGAGGCCCTGCAAGGGGTCGGTCTGACCCGGGCCGAGGCCATTGTCGCCGACCGTGAACAGCATGGTGCCTTTGGCAGCGCTGCCGAACTGGCCCGCGTGCCCGGGATTGGCCCGGCCACTGTGGACCGTAACCGGGCCTGGATCCAGACCGACTAACCCTTCACGCCGAGCCGGCAGGGGCGAACGTATCGCTTACGTAAAAGTACGGTAAAACAAGCGTTTCCACGCCCCTGCGGGCGCCCTGCTGGCAAAGTGCCACTTGACGATCAGTTCACATTTCGGCACCCTTCCTTGCGCCATTGACGGTAAGATAACCGGTAAGTTTGCAGAGCCCATGGATGTGCCGTGCCCCCCACCCCGACGCAAGTCGCAAAATGCTATCGCCGTCCGTGTGGTCGGGGAACGCAGCTCGCAATGCCCCCTCAAATCCCCGGCAACTTTACTGCGGCGGCGCATGATTTGAGAACCTGGCACCCATACATTGTCGTGAAGCTGGCCCTGACGCTGGCCCTGATCCTGCTGGCGCCAGCCATCCACGCCACCCCCTGGCTGGAGCCCGGCGACGTGCGCGCCCGCCACAGCGTGCAATGGCTGGCTGACCGTGGCTGCCTGAATATCCCGGCCAACACCTGGCCGATCATGTGGGCCGATCTGAGCCGCGCCCTGAACCACGATGCCCCGGACCATTGCCGCGACAGTCTGGCCTGGCGCTACCTGCGCTTCGAGCGCGACTACCACATGACCGACCAGCCCCGGATCAGCCTGCGCGCGGCCGGGGCCAGCCGTGAACCCTGGCTGCGGGATTTCGACGACGCCCCCCGTGAAAAGGCCGAGATCGGCGCTCGCCTGGAAATGAAAACCGACCATCTGGCCTTCGGTCTGGCACCCACCTATGTGCGCGACCCCCGCGACGGCGACCGCCTGCGGTTTGACGGCTCCTACCTGGCTGGCACAGCAGGCAACTGGGTCCTGGGCGCCGGGGCGATTGATCGCTGGTGGGGCCCGGGCTGGCACAGCGCCGCGCTGCTCTCCAGCAATGCCCGGCCGGTGCCCGGTGTCTGGTTGAACCGGCGCCGCAGCGACGCCCCGGAGTGGATCGGCCTGCGCTGGCTCGGGCCCTGGAACTTTGTTGCCTTTGCCGGGCAACTGGAGTCTGATCGATTTATCAGTGAAGCGAAGCTGATTGGCGCCCGCTTCAGTTTTCGTCCGTGGCAGCATCTGGAGATCGGCCTGATGCGTACTTTCCTCTGGGGTGGGGAAGGGCAGAGCGAATCCTGGAGCTCGTTACGCAACTGTACGCTGGGGCAATCGAACGTCTACGGTGATACCGAAAACCCCTGCGACCAGATTGCCGGTGGTGATTTCCGCCTGTCGCTGCCGGTGGGTGACAACACCGTCGGTTTTTATGGCGAGGTCATTGGTGAAGACGAAGCCGGTTTTCTGCCCTCACAATTGTTTGGCACCTTTGGTGTGGATGCGGCCTCGCGTCTGGCCGGTGGTGAACAGCGTTTCTTCGTGGAATTTACCGACACCGTAGCCGGTGTGTTTTCCAGTGAGGAGCGGCTGTCGGCCTACGAGCACAGTACATTCCGCACCGGCAACCGCTACAAGGGACGCACCACAGGGTCCACCTGGGAGTCGAATTCACGCGTGGTTTCCCTGGGGGCAAACCAGTTTTTCCGGAACGGGAGTGATATTTCCGTGACCTACAGCAGGGCAGAGCTGAACAGAGTTGATACACTCCGCAGCCGTCCCCCTGAAGCCGGTGTGCCGGTGTTTGATGTGTCGTTTGCACAAGACGTGGACATTTATGCCCTGCGTTACAGACGCCCGGTACTGGGGGGACGTCTGACGCTGTCGGGGTACCACACCAGTAAAGAGATCGAGACAGAGGCCAGAATCTGGTCGAGAACGACAGCCATGGCGGCCTGGGAGTTTCGTTTTGACTGACAACGCAATGATTCAGACGGGGCGCACCCTGATCGTGGTGCTGGCACTGGTGGCGCTGGGCGCCTGCACCGTGATTCCGGGGTCGCATATTTCCACCTCGGGCAGCAGCCGCTGGTTTGATGACCGCGAGGGCGAGGCGGTGGACCCCGACGAAGTGCGGGTGATTCCGATTCGCCCGGGCCTGGCCGCGCTGACCCCGGTGGTGACAGAGCCGACCTTGCCGGACGCGCTGGAGCATGAAGGCCATTACGACTATGTCGTCGGCCCCGGCGATGTGCTCAACATCACCGTGTGGGATCATCCCGAACTGACCATTCCTGCCGGCTCCATGCGCAGCCCTTCAGAAGCGGGCAACTGGGTGCATAACGACGGCACCATCTTTTATCCCTATGTCGGCGTGATCGAGGTGGCCGGGCTGCGGGTGACCGAAATCCGTGAAGTGATCACCCGGCGCATTTCCCGCTATATCGAAGACCCACAGGTGGATGTCACCGTGGCCGCATTCCGCTCGCAGCGGGTGTATGTCGCGGGCAGTGTGCGTGAACCCGGTGCTTATCCGGTGACCAACGTGCCCATGCGCCTGCTGGACGCCGTGAATGCGGCCGGTGGTGTCACGGAAGAGGCCGACTGGCGCAATGTGGTGCTGACCCGTGACGGCCGTGAATACCGGTTGTCATTGCGTGAAGTCTACGAGCGCGGCGACGCCCGCTATAACGTGTTGCTGAAAGCCGGTGACGTGGTGCATGTGTCCCGCGCCGACGACAACAAGGTGTTCCTGCTGGGCGAAGTGCGCAACCCGAAATCCCTGATGATGGGCCGCAATGGCCTGACCCTGGCGGAAGCCCTGTCGGAAGCAGGCGGTATCAATGAATTGCAGGCCGATGCCACCGGCGTGTTCGTGATGCGCCGTGCGCCGGACGAAGCGGGCGTGATCGACCTGTTCCAGTTGAACGCGAAAGATGCCACCGCGCTGGTGCTGGCCGATGAGTTTGTGCTCAATCCGCGGGATATCATCTATGTGACCGCCGCGCCGATCGCGCGCTGGAACCGCATTATCTCGCAGATCATGCCGACCATTCAGGGCATTTACTTTACCGCCCGGGCAGAGCGGGAGATCGATCGCTGATGTTTGAGCGCATCCTGGTGGTCTGCGACGGCAATATCTGCCGCAGCCCCACCGCCGCGGCCATGCTGGCCCGGGATACCGGCAAGCAGGTGTCGTCGGCCGGGCTGGTGGCGCTGGTGGATCACGATATGGATGCCACGGCGCGTGAGGTGGCGGAAGAAAACGGCCTGATGTGCCCGGCGCACCAGGCGCGCAAGCTGACCCGCGAACTGTGTCGCGAGGCCGACCTGATACTGGTGATGGAAACCCGCCATTGGGATCGCATTGCGGCCATGGCCCCGGAGGTCAGTGGCAAGACCTTCCTGCTGGGCAAATGGGTGAACGATCAGGAAATTCCTGATCCGTACAAGCGCAGCCGGGAAGTGTACGAGAAAGCCTACGAAATGATGGTCGGGGCCACGGCGGCCTGGGCCCGAAGAATTGTGTGACCGGAGCAAGGCATGACCCAGCAGAACAGCGCCCGCAGTGCAGCGGATGACGAAATCGACCTGACGCGGCTCTGGGCGCTGCTAGTGGACCACCGCTGGCAGATCGGCCTGATTGCAGGCATTGCCTGTTTTATGGGGGCCGCCTATGCCTTCATGGCCACACCGATCTATCGCGCTGATGCCCTGTTGCAGGTGGAAGCCAAGCAGGGCGGCATGCCTGTGTTTGGTGAACTGTCCGAGCTGTTTTCCGGCGAAAGCTCCGCCCAGGCTGAAATGGAAATCCTGCGCTCGCGCATGGTGATCGGCGACACGGTGCAGGAGCTGAAACTGGATATCGACGTCGAGCCGGTGACCAACGGCCTGTTTGCCCGGCTGCGTGCCCCCTCGCCGCAGGACAACCGCATGCTGTTTGCCGGCTGGGCCGACGCCCAGCGGCAACTTTGGATTGATCAGTTGATGGTGCCGCAGTGGCTGCTGGGAGAGCCCTTGCTGCTCACCTACCTGGGCGACAACCGCTTTGAGTTGCACCATGAAGACCGCCTGCTGGCCAGCGGTGCGGTGGGTGAAGACGTGCGCGATACCGATGACAGCGGCATTCTGATTCGTCTGAACCAGCTCAACGGCGAGGCCGGCGATCAATACCGGGTGTCCAAGCGCCGCCCGCTGGCCGCCATTCGTACCCTGCAAAACAATATCGAAGTGGCCGAGCGGGGCCGCAACACCGGCATTCTGACCGTGGGCATGAGCGGCCCGGTGCCCGAACGCGTGCAGCAAACCCTGGATGCGGTGGCGCGTAACTACCTGCTGCAGAACATTCGCCGTCGTTCTGCACAGGCCGAGCAAAGCCTGTCGTTTATTGAAGAACAACTGCCCGGCATTCGCGAAACCCTGGACGAAGCCGAGCAGGAGCTCAACGCCTTCCGGCTGGAATCCGAATCCGTGGATATCTCCCTGGAAACCCAGTCGCTGCTGGGCCGCGTGGTGCAACTGGAAGCCAAGCTGAACGACCTGCGCTTCAAGGAAAGTGAAGTCTCGCGCCTTTATACCCGCGAGCATCCGGCCTATCGCACCCTGGTGGAACAGCGCCAGAGCCTGGAAGATGAAAAAGAACGCCTTAACCGCGAAATCCAGAACCTGCCGGAAACCCAGCAGCAGATCCTGCGCCTGATGCGCGATGTCGAGCTGAACCAGGAAATCTACGTGCAGCTGCTCAACCGCGCCCAGGAACTGCGTATCCTGAAAGCGGGCACCGTCGGCAACGTGCGCATTATCGACGCCGCCGAAGTGCAGCCCTTGCCGATTCGCCCGAAAAAAGGCCTGATCATTGCCCTGTCGACCCTGCTGGGCCTGATGGGCGGGGTGGGCATGGTGCTGGTGCGCGCTGTGTTCAACCGCACTATTGAAAGCCCCGAACAACTGGAGCAGGAAGGCATTGCCGTGTACGCCACCCTGCCGCTGTCGGAAGACCAGCAGAAGAACGAACGCCTGCTGCAACGGGTCAGCCGCCGCAAGGGCGCGCCGCCCAGCCGCCACCATCTGCTGGCGGAAACCAATCCCGGCGACCTGACCATCGAGGCCCTGCGCAGCCTGCGCACCAGCCTGCATTTCGCCATGATGGAAGCCAGTAACAACGTCTTGATGATTTCCGGCCCCAGCCCGGCGGTGGGCAAGTCCTTCATCTCCGCCAACCTGGCCATGGTGCTGGCGCAGATCGGCCAGAAAGTCGTGCTGGTGGACGGTGACCTGCGCAAGGGGCACATGCACAAGTACTTCACCGGCGGGGCAGAGCGCGGTCTGTCCAACTACCTGGCCGGCAGCAACACCGAAGAAGACGTGGTTCGTCACACTGACGTGGACGGTCTGGATTTCATCCCTCGGGGCGAAATCCCCCCGAACCCCGCCGAACTGCTGATGCACCCGCGCTTCCGCGCGCTGATGGACAGCCTGAGCAGCCGCTACGACCTGGTGGTGATCGATACGCCGCCGGTACTGGCGGTAACGGATGCCGCCATCATCGGCCAGGTGGCGGGCACCAGCATGGTGGTGGCCCGCTACGGGCATAACTCGGTGAAAGAGGTAGACCTGACCCTGCGCCGCTTCGAGCAGAACGGCGTCACCGTGAAGGGCTGCATCCTCAACGCCGTGGAGCGCAAGGCCAGCAACGCCTACAGCTATTACGCCTACGAGTACAAGTGAGGTGGAGGTGTCGCCCAGACTCTGATAAATTGGGACGTGTGTCACATAAATGCCGGGGAACACCCGACACAAGAGAGCGTCTCAAAAGGCGCCACCAACACCGGGGAATCAAGGAGCGAACCCATGCAGGCCGATACGCGCAGCCGCTGGTTTCTGATACAGAGCAAGCCCAGGCAGGGCGCCCGAGCACAGCAGCACCTGAACCACCAGGGCTACCAGACCTATCTGCCACAAATCACCCACCAGACCCTGCGCAAGGGTCGCCGCGAAATCGTGACCGAACCGCTGTTTCCCGGCTACCTGTTTATCCGCCTGCGCCCGGGCACCGACAACTGGCACCCGATCCGCTCCACCCGGGGCGTGCTGCGCCTGGTGTCCTTCAGCACCAGCCCCACCCCGGTGGCCGATAGCATCATCGACAGCATTCGCCAGCGTCTGGCTGAACAGCCGGATACCGATCTTCACCTGTTTCGGCCCGGTCAGCCCTTGCGCCTGCAGGGCGGTGGCTTCGATGATGTCGAGGCCATCTTCGAGCGGTTCGACGGCGAGCAGCGCGTGATGGTGTTGATGAACCTGATGAACCGCCGCCAGCGTGTGCGTGTACCCCTGAGTCATGTCGCCTGCATGGCCTGACGCTATAATGAATAATGAAAAGAATATTGATCACCGGCGGTTGCGGCTTTGTCGGCAGCGCCCTCATTCGCGAGTTACTGACACACACCGATGTCCGGATCATCAATCTGGACGCGTTAACCTATGCCGCCCAACCGGCCGCCCTGGCCCCCTTCGAGGGCAGTGAACGCTACCATTTCGTGCGCGGTGACCTGACCGACGCCGTGCTGCTGCATACCCTGCTGGCCGATACCCAACCCGATGCCGTGATCCACCTGGCCGCTGAAACCCATGTCGATCGCTCCATCAGCGGCCCCGCCGCCTTCCTGCGCAGCAACCTGCAAGGCACCTTTACCCTGCTGGAGGCCGTGCGTGACTGGTGGAGCCGCCAGAGCGAGGCCGCGCAGGCGCGTTTTCGCCTGTTGCAGGTGTCCACCGATGAAGTCTATGGCGATCGTGGCGAGCACGGTGCCCCAGCCTGCGAAGACGATCCCTGGCGCAGCAGTTCACCCTATGCCGCCAGCAAGGCCAGCGCCGACCACCTGGCCGATGCCTGGCACCGCACCTGGGGCCTGCCGGTGATCGTGTCTCACAGCAGCAACAACTATGGCCCCTGGCAGTACCCGGAAAAACTCATCCCCGTGGTGATTCGCCAGGCGCTGGCCGGCCAGCCGATTCCCCTGTACGGCGACGGCCAGCAGGTGCGCGACTGGCTGCACGTGGACGACCATGCCCGCGCCCTCTGGTGCCTGGTGCAGCATGGCGAACCCGGCCAGCACTACAACATCAGCGCCCAATGCCCGCTGACCAATCTCGATCTGGTGCAGCGCTTGTGCGCCTTGATGGGCCGTGACGCCAGCCTGATCCAGCCCGTGGCCGACCGCCCCGGGCACGACCGCCGCTACGCCATCACCAGCGACCGTATCCGCGCGCTGGGCTGGCAGCCGCAGGTGCCACTGGAGCAGGGCCTGCGCGACACCGTGGCCTTCTACCGCCAGTACTTTCTTCAGGGCACGCGCGGCGAGGCTCAATATGTCTGAGCGCAAGGGCCTGCTTCTGGCGGGCGGCGCGGGCACGCGCCTGCATCCGATCACCCGCGGGGTGTCCAAGCAACTGCTGCCGATCTACGACAAGCCGATGATCTATTACCCGCTGTCGGTGCTGATGCTGGCGGGGATTCGCGACGTGCTGGTCATCACCACCCCGGAAGACCTGAGCGCCTACCAACGGCTGCTGGGGCTGGGCGAAGACTTCGGCATTCGCATCGCCTACCAGGTGCAAACCTCCCCCGGCGGACTGGCCGAGGCGCTGGTGCTGGGCGCCGATTTTATCGGTAACGCCAGCGTTTGCCTGGTGCTGGGCGACAACATCTTTTACGGCCAGGGCTTCACCCCGGTGCTGCAATCCGCCGATGCCCATGCGGACGGCGCCACTGTGTTTGCCTACCCGGTAAAAGACCCGCAACGCTTCGGTGTGGTGGCCTTCGATGCCGACGGCAAAGTGATCTCCCTGGCGGAAAAACCCGCCCGGCCCAGTTCGCCCTATGCCATCACCGGCCTGTATTTTTTTGACAACGACGTGCTCGATATCGCCGCCGCGGTCAAGCCGTCTGAACGCGGCGAAAAAGAAATCATCGACGTGCTGGAAGCCTATCGCCAGCAAGGTCGGTTGCGCACCGAATTGCTCGGCCGCGGCTTCGCCTGGCTCGACACCGGCACCCCGGAAAGCCTGCTGGAAGCCGGCATGTTCGTGCAGACCCTGGAGCGCCGCCAGGGCCTGAAAATCGCCTGCCTCGAGGAAATCGCCTGGCATGCCGGCTGGTTGAGCGACGACGCCCTGCGCCAGCGCGGCGAGGCCCTGGCCAATACCGCCTATGGCGACTACCTGTTGGGATTACTGGCATGACCGCGATTCCGTTCAATCGCCCGCTCCTCGTGGGCACCGAAGCCGACGCCGTGGCCGAGACCCTGGCCAGCGGCGAGCTCGCCGGCGGCGGCCTGCGCACCCGCGCCTGTGAAGCCTGGTTTCGTGCCCACACCGGCGCCCCCCTGGTGCTGATGACGCCCTCGTGTACCCAGGCGCTGGAGCTGGCCGCCCTGGTGGCGGATATTCGCCCCGGCGATGAAGTGATCCTGCCCAGCTGGACCTTTGTCAGCACTGCCAGCGCCTTCGTGCTGCGCGGCGCTACCCCGGTATTCGTGGATATCTGCCCACGCACCGGCAATATCGACCCGTTGCAGATCGAAGCTGCTATTACCGAGCGCACCCGCGCCATCGTGCCGGTGCACTATGCGGGCGTGGCCTGCGACATGGACATGATCATGGCCATCGCCAGGCGCCACGACCTGCTGGTGATCGAGGACGCCGCCCAGGGCGTGATGGCGCGCTGGCGCGACCGCCCGTTGGGCAGTATCGGCCACCTGGGCGCCTACAGCTTTCATGCCACCAAGAACTACACCAGCGGCGGCGAAGGCGGCTTGCTGCTGGTCAACGACGAACGCTTTGCCGCCCGCGCCGAAATCCTGCGGGAGAAGGGCACTGACCGGCGCGCCTTCCAGCGCGGCGACGTGCAGCGCTACACCTGGCAAGCCACCGGCAGCAGCTACCTGCCCAGCGAAGTGCAGGCCGCCTGCTTGTGGGCGCAACTGCAACAGGCCGAACCCGTGAACCGCCGCCGCCGTGCCCTGTGGGAGGCCTACACTGCGGCGCTGACCGGCGTGCCCGGCCTCACCCTGTTGAAGCCATCTGCAGAGGCCGAGCACAACGGCCACCTGTTTGCTGTGCGCCTGCCGGATGCCACAATCCGCGAACGGGTCAGGCAAAGCCTGGCCGACGCAGGCGTGGCCGCCCACACCCACTACGTGCCCCTGCACAGCGCCCCGGCAGGGCAAAAGTTCGGGCGTAGCGCGGGTGAGCTGGCGCATACGCAGGCCGTAGCCGACACTCTGTTGCGTCTGCCGCTGCATTACGCCCTGAGTGATGCGGAACAGGCGCAAGTGATTGACGCCACTTGCCGCGCGGTTAACGTTGCCTTGAACTGACGCCACGGGCACAATCCGTTCAATGACTGAACATAATGATGCCCGCATCAGCGAAGAGGCCCACCTCCGGTTGCTCCGCCTGATTGAAGACGAACCCGAACTGTCGCAGCGCGAACTGGCGGAGCGGCTGGGCGTGAGCCTGGGTAAAGTGAATTACTGCATGCGTGCGCTGCTGGAGAAGGGCTGGGTAAAAGCCGAGAACTTCCGCCGCAGCAACAACAAGAAAGCCTACCTGTACAAACTCACCCCCGGCGGCCTTCGCGAAAAAGCCGCGCTGACGCTGCGCTTCCTGCGCCGCAAGGAAGCCGAGCACGACGCCCTGGTGCGCGAAATCGCCGAGTTGCGCGCCGAAGTCACCCGCGACAACTAGGCGGTCTATCCAGCCCAGGCACGCAAATACGCCGTTACCCCCTCGGCGACGCCCTGGCTCGCCACTAACTTGTCGTCCCCGGCTTCCAGCAACCGCTTCGGCACCGGCACCCCGGCCTCAGTGAGCAGCAGCGTCACCACTTCGCGCACCTCCGGCGAACCCTGTTTGCCCGAGAAAGAAAACACGGCACAGCGCTGGCCATCTTCCACCCGCCAGACCAACCGCAACAACGCCGTAAAGTAGATCTGTCCGTGAAACAGCACGGCCTCTTTCTGCCTTACCTCTTCAACATCAAACAACTCCACATGCACGCCTTTCCAGTCGCGCAACGGGATGTCCGCCAGTACCTTTTCCAGATCATTCCAGGGCACCTCGCCCGCAGGTTTGCGCCCCGGCGCATCGGCCGCCCGGCACAGTATCAGGCGCTGCGGCGCCAGCAACGCCACACTGAAGCCGTCGCGGCGCTTGATCGGCGGCTTGTGCACCAGCACCGGCGTGCCCTGCCCGGTGAGCAGGGGATGCCCCTCCGCATCCCATTGTTCCGTGCCCTCGTGGTACATCAGCGGCAGGCTCAAACCACTCAGGCCGTAGTCGCGCCAGCGCCAGCGCCGAATGGCCGTGCGCACACCGCCCCATAACGCCATCAGCGGCCCCAGCACCCCGAACAACAACAGCCCCGTGAGCCACCACCCATTGTCGAACCCGATAAAGATCCCGACCACGAACAGCACCGCCCAGGTCAGCAAGATACCCCCCAGCAACCCCCCGAAATGACTCAGATAACGCATGGCACCTCCTCAGCATGATGCCGGGTAGGAGGGACATCCGTGCCGGGATGAACAGTGGGCGAGTCATCTTGACGGAATGTGAATATATGCCTCATTATGAGTCCATTAGTATTTTTTGAGGCATATATGCACATGCAGATCGATGAACTCGGGCGGACCTTCGCGGCCTGGCGCAAGGCACAGGGCCACAGCCAACAGCAGGTGGCGGCCTGGAGCGGCGTGGACAGGACCACCGTCTCCCGGTTCGAAGCCGGGCGATTGAATGAGCTGGGCGTGACCAAGATACAGCGCCTGTTTGCCCTCTATGATCAGGAGCTGGCGCCGCGCCCCCGGCGCAGCCCGACACTGGATGATCTGCTGCGGGAGCGCACATAATGACCGCCCGGGTCGTGGAAGTGACCGCCAGCGACCAGTTCGCCGGTCGGCTGGAGCAAAACGGGCCAGCCCGCTACAGCTTCGCCTACCTGCGCCACGATGTGCCCGCGTTGCATCTGGCGGGCAGCAAGCGCTGGTGGCCGCCGCGCACCCTGTTGGCGTTCGGCACAACACACTGCAGCCTCAAGCCCGCACAGGCTCGATCTGTGCTCAGTGAGGTTGCCGCCGCACTGCAAGCAGAGCTGCCACACCTTGAAGCCGCCGCCCCACGATTCCCCGACGTTGCCGTCGCCATGTGCGAGGCCTGGCAAAGCAGCCTCGTCACCCTGAACCGCGCCCTCTGAGCGCGGCCGCAGCCGCCATCGCCAATCACCTACATCAGCTTCCGCCACGGCTGACAGACAGGCGCTGCTATCGCTGTGAAAGTAGCGTTTTTTCACGGTTGGGAGATTCTATAGGTGATTGTTTGTTTGATATCATTAGTGGTACTATGTCTGTGGCCAGCCTGAGCCGGATTCTCACCGCGATGCGCGAGAATCCCAAGGGCATCCGGTATGCCGATTTATGCAAAGTCTGTGATGCATGTTTTGGCGCGCCACGGCAGTCCGGTTCGAGCCACCGGGTCTATAAAACCCCTTGGCGTGGCGATCCACGGGTCAATATTCAGAATGCCAGCGGCAAGGCCAAGGCATATCAGGTACGTCAGGTCCTGGCGGCGATAGAGCGTCTGGAGGCAGAGCATGGCGACATTTTTTGATCGGTATACCTACCGGCTGACCTGGTCTGAAGAAGATCAGGAGTACGTTGGTCTGTGCGCCGAGTTCCCCGGCCTTAGCTGGCTCGATGCATCACCGGAAAAAGCGCTGGCAGGGATACGGCGCCTGGTGCGTGATGTGGTGATGGACATGCAGAAGAGTGGCGAGACGCCCCCCGAGCCCATCGCCACAAAACGCTTCAGCGGCAAGTTCCTGGTGCGCGTACCCCCCGAAACCCACCGCTCACTGGTTATGCAGGCGGCCGAGGCGGGGGTCAGCCTCAATCGCCTTATCGCCAGCAAGCTGCAGCGGACAGTGTGAGCCGCGCAGCTTCCGTCACGGCTGACAAGACAGACGTACCCTTCCCAAGGATAATGCGGTCTATCTATATACAATTATTGTAGATGCATAAAACATGGATGTTACGTATGATAGGAGCAAGAGCCTCCATAATGCGCTGTAGCGTGGGTCGTCCTTTGAGCTGGCTAACCAGTTCGATTATGAGGTGTTCAGATATGAAAGCCGGAAAGCGCAGCCCTGATACGCCTGACCACGATAATCCTGCATGGAGCGAACAGGACTTTGCGGAAGCCCGCTCCGCCCGAGAGGTGTTGCCCAAGCTGTTCGGCGAGCATCGGGCAGAAGTCATGCTGACCCCGCGCCGGGGTCGTCCCCCGGCCAGCCAACGCAAGGTGCAGGTGAGCCTGCGCCTGGACCCGGATGTGATCGCCGCCTTTCGCGCCACAGGCCCGGGCTGGCAAACGCGGATGAATGATGCACTGCGTGATTGGTTGACCCGCCACCCCAAGCCATAATACACGCCGCTCAATACCAAAGCCTATCGGGTTGGCAACTTCGAATGGTTGGTTCATGATGCGAGATTGCTCGCTAATCAAAGAATGCTATGAAACTCAAACATATCACCCTTGAGAACTTCCGAGCCTGCGAGAAGCTCGATTTTGCGCTGGGTAGCAGGCTGACCCTCCTGTTGGGCAACAATGGGAGTGGCAAGACCTCGATACTTGACGCAATCGCGATTGGTTTAGGGGCGGCGCTAACGCACTTACCCTCAGTGTCGGGTATTACCTTCAAGGAGAATGGCGATATCCGCCAGGTGGATAACGTTGTGTCCCCCTATGCACGAGTTGCCCTTGAAACGGAAGATGGTCTGATATGGGACAGGGTAAAACGTCGAGACAAGAGCCGAGCGACGATTAAAGCTACACCTATGTCGGTTGGGCTTAAGGCGCTTGAGGCCCATCTGGACAGAACGGTAATCGATAAACTGAATTCCGGTGATCAATATGAATTGCCGGTAATGGCCTACTATGGTGTTAGTCGTGCTGTATTGCAGGTTCCGCTGCGCCGTAAAGGGTTTCCGAAGTCTCACACAAGAATGGAAGCATTGGAGCAGGCCCTGGAAGCAAGAAGTAGCTTTAGGTCCGCCTTTATCTGGTTCTATAATAAAGAAAATGAAGAAAACCGGCTGCAGAAAGAAAAGCGTAATTTTGATGTTACGCTAAAAGAACTGGATGCAGTGCGCAGGGCTATAAGTGCAATATTTCCTGACATCAGTAATCCCCATATAGAAGTAAATCCGCTGCGACTGGCGGTAACTATAAATGGCGAAACGCTTGATTTGATGCAGCTGAGCGATGGGTACAAGACTTTGCTTGGCCTAGTGATTGATTTGAGTATGAGGATGGGTTTGGCCAATCCTCATCTCGACAATCCCCTGGATGCGGAAGCCATTGTGATGATCGATGAAGTCGATTTGCATCTTCACCCTTCCTGGCAGAGGCGGGTATTGGGTGACCTGTTGCGCACCTTCTCAAATACCCAGTTTATACTGACCACGCACAGCCCATTTGTGATTGAAACCCTGAACAACCATTTGAAGCGTTACAAGTTAGGGGTGGTTGAGACGGGCGACCAGGAAATCGATCAGGTGCTCCCGCTAGCAGCTGATGCCGTGCGAGCTTATCGGATGCGGGGGAGTGTGAGTGAGTCGCTGATTGATCAGGAGAGTGGGTTGGTTGACAATACCTTACTTCCTTATTTTAACGATATCAATGATCTGTATGACAGGATGCGTGATATCGAGTGGGAAAAGAAGGCATGATCGACACTGCCCCATATCAACAATGCGAGTGCAGACGCAGGGCAAGCGGGAAGCTGCACTCGTTGTGCGGCTCGGAGCTGAGCCTTGAAGAAAACGGGAAAAAAGTTACCTTGAACTTGCGCTCAGGAGAGGAAGCCAAGGCGGTTGTGCTTGATGGCTGCGTTTTCGCCGATAGCGAAATGAGATGCGATGCAGTGTATTTGTTCAAGGGAAATAATAGAAAGGTTGCAGCCTTGGTGGAGCTTAAAGGAGCAAGTGGCATTGCCCGCGCTTTTGAGCAGCTGGCCTATACAAAAAATAGGAGAAAAGAGTACCAGGAGCTAAAAGAAAAATTAGATGAAGCAGGCCCTGGGCGGCTGAGAGAAATGGCCTTTATTGTAACTAATGGAATGTTGTCAAAGCCCGAGCGGGAAAGATTGGAGAATTTGTATAACATCCGCGTTAAAGAAGTTTTGAAGTCGGAGGCCGCCAGAAAAGTACCCGATTTGCGAGAGTATTTCTGATACGAGGGCAGGAGATGTGGGATGCTGGCCAATCGCATTGAAGCGTGGGGAAGGAAGTCCCTGGAAGACGGCCTTAAAGAGGGGCTTGAAGAAGGCATACGCCGAGGACAGGCGCAAATGCTGCGCCGACAGCTCACCAGTCGTTTCGGCGCTCTGCCAAAAGATATTCACCTGTACCTTGATCAAGCTGACACCTCTGAGCTTGAGCAGTGGGCCGAGAACACACTCAATGCCTCTGCGCTTGAAGCAGTATTTTACCCGGCTGCAGAACAAAGCCGCCATCTGCGCGACGCGCCCCACCCGGGGCAATCTGCCTGCCCACTCCCTCCACTCCAACTTGATGACCTGCGCACCCTCGAGGATATGCACAACATGCTGGCCGATCGCATTCAGCATTGGCGAAAGGAATCCCGAGCGTATGGTCTGAAACAGGGCCTTCAGGAAGGCGAGCGCCGAGGACAGGCGCAACTGCTGCGTCGACAATTCACTTGCCGCTTTGGCTCCCTGCCCAACGAAGTCGAGCGGCGCCTGGGAGAGGCTAGCGCCACTGAACTTGAGCAGTGGGCCGACAACATTCTGGAGGCCTCCAGCCTGGAACACATATTCAGCAGCCTCTGAAAACCCGCCCTGGCAGGTAGACGGCGAAGCTACGGCGGAGTGGGTTCTTGCACCTCAGCAGGCAGTTCAGGGTGCCACTGACCTTGACCCAACGCACAGGCGAGGGGCGGGGCAGCGGGGTACACTGGGCGCGTAAGGACACACGGATCATCACGACCAGGGAGGTCACCCCATGCGCATTCTGCATCATGGCGCCGTGCGCGGCGTTACCGGCTCCGCCCATGAACTGCAATTCAATCCCACACACAGCCTGCTGATCGACTGCGGCCTGTTCCAGGGCGGCGACCGCAGCCCCCATGGCGCCGACGCCAACGATCTGTCACTGGATTTTGATATCAGCGCCATTCAGGCCCTGGTGGTGACCCATGTGCATATTGACCATGTCGGGCGCATTCCCTGGCTGTTGGCCGCCGGGTTCAACGGGCCGATTCTGTGCAGCGAGCCCAGCGCCCATCTGTTGCCCATCGTGCTGGAAGATGCCTTTCGGCTCAGCTTCAGCCGCCGCCCGGCGGATCTGGAGCGCTACCTGGCGGTGATTCGCCAGCGCCTGGTGCCGTTGCCTTACAACACCTGGCACACGGCGCTGACCGCAAAAGACAGCAGCGCAGACGGGGCAGGGCAGGTGCGCGTGCGCTTGCAGCGCGCCGGGCACATCCTCGGCTCCGCCTATGTGGAGTGCGATGTGCGCCGCCCCGGCGCGGCCCCGCACCGCGTGGTTTTCTCCGGCGACCTGGGCGCCCCGCACGCCCCCATGCTGCCCGCCCCCAAGCCCCCGCACGGCTGCGACACCCTGGTGATCGAAAGCACCTACGGCGACCGCCAGCATGACAACCGCCGCCAGCGCACCCAGCGCCTGCGCGCCGTGCTGGAACAGGCTCTGGCCGACGACGGCACCGTGCTGATACCCGCCTTCAGCATCGGCCGCACCCAGGAACTGCTGTATGAACTGGAAACCCTGGTCAGCCGCCTGCCGGGCCTGCCCGTGATCCTGGATTCGCCCCTGGCCAGCCGCTTTACCCAGGCCTACCGCGAACTCAAACCCTACTGGTCACAGGAAGCCCTCAAGCGTGTGGCCAACGGCCACCGCCCCCTGAGCTTTGAACAACTGCTCACCGTGGATGAGCACGACGCCCACGAACGCATGGTGGCGCATCTGCGCGACAGCGCCCGCCCGGCCATCGTGATTTCCGGCAGCGGTATGTGTACCGGCGGCCGCATCGTTAATTACCTGAAGGCCATGCTCGGCGACCCCCGCCACAATGTGCTGTTTGTGGGCTACCAGGGCGCCGGCACCCCGGGGCGCGCCCTGCAACAGGCGGGGCAGGGCGGCCACCTGACCCTGGACGGCGAACGCCTCGCCATCCGCGCTGGCGTGCACACCATCAGCGGCTATTCTGCCCACGCTGACCAGCGCGGTCTGGTGCGCTTTGTGACCGGCATGCGCCGCCGCCCCGGCACCGTTCGTATCGTCCATGGCGACCGCACTGCCCGCGAGGGCTTGCGTGAGGCGCTACGGCAGGCGCTTGGCCCTGAGATCCGGCTGGAGATTCCCGGCAAGTAGCAAGCGTCCGCAAAGCGTGCGCTGTCAGCCCTGCCCACTTGCATGTTGTTTTATGACTGCATAGACTGTTATTCGAGTCGGGAGCGCTGACCACCATGCGGCGCGCTGGGAATAGATTCCCACCTGGCTTACCTAATTCAAACAGGCCGCCTATGCGGCCTGTTTTCGTATGGAGGGACCCATGCACCTTTTTTATGTCGATGAATCTGGTTCGGTTGCAGACCCAGCTCAGCAATACTTTGTTTTGGCCGGAGTAGCCATCTTTGAGCGCAAGACCCATTGGGTTGAACAAGACCTCAATAAGGTGGCAAACAAATTTTCTTCCTCAGAAACTCATGAGATAGAGCTGCATGGCTCCCCCATGCGCTCAGGCCGCGACGGTTGGAAAGCACACCCCCTTGAAGATCGCCTACAAGCAATAAAAGATGCACTGCATGTCGTGTCTGATCACTATCCACAGGGCGTGAGACTGTTTGGTGCGGCCGTTAAAAAAAGCAGCCTGACGGGCCAAGATCCTGTAGAGCATGCGTTTGAGCAGCTGGCGAGCAGATTCGATCTGTTTCTGAAAAGGCTGCATAACAAGCATGGAGATACGCAGCGAGGGATCATGTTATTTGATGAGTCATCAACAGAGCAGCGTATTCAGACCTTGGCGAGGGAGTTCAAGTACTCAGGGCATACATGGGGAAAAACCAACAATTTTGCGGAGGTGCCTGTCTTCCTGGACTCACGTGCATCCCGATTGATTCAGCTTGCAGATTTGGTCGCATATTCCTTGTTTCGCTTCCATGAATACGGTGATTCAAGCTTCTATGATGTGATCCAGGGATGTTTTGATTCCGAGGGAGGGGTTGTGCATGGACTCTATGTACGGAATTAGAGAGCAGATAATGGCCTGCAAGCCTTTATCGGCGATGATATTAAGCAACTTGAGCGCAGGCCCGGCTGGGCGTGTTTCGCCCTGTTCCCACTCCTTAATCCCTGACTGACAGACAACTACATCCGCAGCTGAGACGGTACAGGGTCTGTCATGAACAGAATTATGTATTGAAGACCATATGGCATTGAGGCCATAATACAGGTAAGCACTTGGTGGCGGGCGCTTTTACGAGAGGTTGATCAGGCAGACTGAGGTATAACCATGGCCACTACACTCAAGGAAAAGCTCGACAGGCTGCCGCCGGCGCGTCGCCAGGCGGTAGCGGAAAGAACACAGGTGCTCGCGACCTTGCGCGAACTGCGCATGGCGCTCGACTGCACCCAGCAGCAATTGGCGGAGAAGCTGTCCATAGGTCAGGACAGTATCTCCCGCCTGGAAAAGCGCAGCGATATGCGGCTCTCCACGCTCCGTGCCTACATAGAGGCACTGGGCGGCTCTCTCGACATCGTCGCGCATTTCCCCGATCAACCGCCCGTATCCCTGAACGCGCTGCAACCCACGCCCATTCGCAAGGCACGTTGACCTGATCAGATCGGTGCAGTGGTACGGTGTGCCGGTCCGCTGGTGCGCCAGTCCGATTCGCTGCGCTCAGCACACCCTACGTATCCCACACGCCCGCCCCGTAGGGTGTGCTGAGCCAACGGCGAAGCGCACCGCACCGCACCATCTACCGCACCGCCACCAACCGAGCGCCCCACCAACCTCAATACACCTACAAACCCTTAATCCCTGGCTGACAGACAGCCGTGCCTCGCATTGCCATGCTCTGCCGATACTTCAGATGCCTTGATTGATACTGAAAAATGGTACTACAATGCGACGAAAGCAGGCACGGACGCTGGCAGCGATATTCGCTCGCCCCACACAAGGCGGTATCCCGTGGGCAGATATTGAGGCGCTTTTCAAGAGCCTGGGTGCGGCACTTCACGAACGCGAGGGCTCACGTGTGGCGGTGATCCTGTTTGGCCAAGTCAGAATATTCCACCGACCACATCCGACGCCGGACACGGACAAAGGGGCTGTGCGTAGCATCCGGCATTGGCTGGAATCAAACGGAGTGACGCCATGAAGAACATGATGGTGATTCAGGGCTATCGGGCTGTCGTTCACTACGATCCAGAGATCAACCTGTTTCGTGGTGAGTTTACCGGCCTCAACGGCGGGGCAGATTTTTATGCCGATAATGTGAAAGCCCTGCGTGAGGAAGGGGAGCGCTCACTGGCTGCCTTTCTTGAGGTATGCAAAGAGCAGGGTATCACCCCGGAGAAGTCATTCTCCGGCAAGTTTCAGGTACGCGTACCTGAAACCCTGCATCAGCAAGCAGCAGATATCGCCCGAACGCGCGGTCAAAGCCTGAACCAGTTCGTGGCGACAGCCATCGAGCACGAAATCGCCACGAACCGTTAATCACAGCCAATCCCCCGCACGAGATCTCAGAGCGGAGTTGGCTCCCGAACTTCTGACAGTAGCTCGGGGTGCTTGTCCAGCATGCGGAACAGATTGATGACCGCCGCGACGGGGCGTGCCTCGCCGCGTTCGTAGCGAGAGAACGCGTTAATGCCGCTTCGAACCGCCTTTAAGGTTGATTTACGCCAATCACCTACATCATTTTCGGCCACTGCTGACAGACAGTCGCCTGACCCACTGCCATGGTGTGGTTTTCGCAAGGATGCGCATCAAGAGATGGATAACCACGACACGGCCTACCGGAAGCTCTTTTCCCATCCGGAGATGATCCGTGACCTGTTGCTGGGCTTTGTGCCCCAGCCCTGGGTCAGCCAACTGGACATGAGTACTCTGGAGAAGGTCAGCGGCGCCTTTGTGGCAGACGATCTGCGTACTCGTGCCAGTGATGTCATCTGGCGAGTACGCTGGAGCGAGGAGTGGCTTTACATCTATCTGCTGCTGGAATTCCAATCCACAGTGGATCGTCATATGGCTGTGCGCATGCTCAGCTACGTCGGCCTGCTGTATCAGGATCTGGTCAGTTCCGGTCAGCTGGAAGAGCAGGGCAGGCTGCCGCCGATCATGCCCATCGTGCTGTACAATGGCGCTTCACGTTGGAACGCTTCCACGGACATCGCAGAGCAGATCAGCAAATACCCGGGCGCGATGGGCCCCTACCTGCCCAGCATGCGCTACCTGCTGCTCGATGAGGGCGCCTGGGAGGGCCGGGAGCCACAGGGCAACAATCTGGTATCGGCCATCTTCCAGCTTGAAAACAGCCGTTCCCCGGAGGATATTGAACGGGTGCTCGGCTTGCTGGTGGCGTGGCTACAGGCCCCAGACCAGGAAGACCTGCGGCGCAGCCTCACCGAATGGCTGCGCCGTGTCGTGTTACCGGCCCGACTGCCGGAAAACACTTATCTTGAGGACATGCACACCCTACAGGAGATGCACAGCATGCTGGCCGAACGTGTAGAGCAGTGGCGACGGGAATACGAAGAAAAGGGTCTTGAAAAGGGCCTTAAACAGGGCCTCGAGCAGGGTCTGCGTCGAGGGGAAGCGCAACTGCTGCTCCGGCAACTCACCCGCCGCTTCGGCACCCTGCCCAACGAGATTCAGCAGCGCCTGGACCAGGCCAGCACCACCGAGCTTGAACAGTGGGCCGACAACATCCTGGATGCCACCACCCTGGAAGAAGTCTTCCAAACCCCCTGAACAGCAGAACCTGTAATGCCAAGCAGGCTTTGCATTATCCCGCCATGCCAAGCAAGCTTGGCATATGATCAATCACATACGCGCCCTGCGCAAAGCACGCCAACTGACCCAGGCTGAACTGGCCGAGCAGATGGGGGTGTCCCGCAATACGATCAACTCCATCGAGATGGGGCGCTATATCCCGTCGCTGCCGTTGGCCCTGGCCCTGGCGCGCTTCTTTGGCAGGCCCGTAGAGGAGGTGTTCACCCCTGCTGGTGCCCGTAACCGCCCTGGTGCTGGGCACGGTGATGTTTCTGACCGCCTGGCTGGGCACAGGTGAACCCGTGATGGGGCTGGTGATGCTGGGTATCATGCTGACCTATGCCGCCGTGATGCGCTTTGGCCAGCGCTTCGAGACCGTGCAGATACTCGGCAACGACCGGTCCCTGGACGAGCGCCATGCGCAGATCCAGCTGCGCGCCGTGGCCATGGCGTATTACATGGTGCTGGTGGTGGCCCTGGCTGGCGCGGAGCCTTTACCCTGGTCTGCACTGTGGGTGGCCTGACACACATGATCTCCGCCATGGTGCTGCGCCGCAGGGTATAAGGGTATAGCCCTTAAAAGGCATCGCCCAGACCGTAAAATTCCGGCACAAGTCCGCCTGTCGCACACCAGCGGCCCGCCCGGGCCACTACACTCCTCCCGCTGCGCTTACAGACGCCGCAGGCTTACACGGTAGCCCGATTCACGCCGGGCAGATTGAAGTCCGCCGCACTTTCATACAGACTTCACATCCATGTTCAACCATTGAACATACTGGCAGCCCGACCCCCTCCCCGTGCCCATCACAGGGCAGGGCGGGCAGCCCGCAGACCCGGCCTCCAGGCCACGCCATCAGGGAAAGGCGACTAATCCTGTGGCGGTAGCGTGTCTGGAGCCTCTCCTAGACAATCTCAGGTCTCAGCCAACGCAGGAATATCCTTGATGACCCGATTCAACCCACCGTTGGGCGCCCATTCGTGAATCTCAGCAAAAAACTCAATGGCCTGGTGAGTGGCGATGCCTCGGCGGTATTCAAGGGTATGGCTACCTTGGCGTTAGGCAGCGGCGGGGCGCGGTTGATAGGCATAGCAGCTATCCCGATACTCACTCGCCTTTACTCGCCAGAGGATTTCGGAGTGCTCGCGGTGTTTGCCGCGCTAGTGGCTATCGTTGCACCTCTGCTGACGCTGCGTTATGTGCTAGCGCTCCCCCTACCGAGACGCGATGGCACAGCACTGAACCTGCTGGCGCTGGCAATTGGCTTGATGTTGGCCGGCACAGTGCTAACCATCGTGATATTCGGTGTTTTTGGTCGGGAGCTCCTTTCGGCATTGTCGATGGAGGCACTGATCCCCTGGTGGTGGTTGATCGGTGTTGGTGTTCTGGCGGCCTCAAGTTATGAGCTGATGACCTATTGGGCTACACGACGGCGCGCGTACAAAATCATCGCCAAAACCAATGTCTGGCAAAGTGCGTCTGGTTCAATAGTAAAGGTCGGTTTGGGCATGGTCTCTTTGGCGCCCTTGGGTCTTCTCCTTGGCGATGTTATTGCTAAGGGCGGCGGTCTGGCCAGACTGATTCGAGAGTTCATAGCGGACTTGAAAAGGATGCCGAGGTTTGTGTCTTGGTATCGAGTGCGTAAGATCGGCCATGCTTATAGAGACTTCCCCTACTTCAGGGTGCCCTCACAATTTCTGATGGTGTTCTCTCAGCAAACCCCATTGCTTTTCTCCGCCGCTGTTTATGGCGCTGAAACCACTGGACAGCTTAGTTTGGCGTTAATGGCGTTAGCGTTGCCCGTAACGCTTATTGGTGGAACGATGGGTAAAGCATTATATGCAGAGGCCGCATCTATTGGTATGAGGCAGTCTGAAAAAATATACAAAATCACAAAGGATGTACAAAGAAAGCTTTTTATTTTTGCTGTTCCAGTCGGGATACTACTATATGTATCAGGGGGGCAAGCATTTGTTTTATTATTTGGAGATGAATGGCAACAGGCAGGTATGTATGCTTCCATTCTCAGTGTATATATCGTATTCCAGTTTACCTCTGGACCGCTTATTCATCTTCTTAACCTTGTTGTTAATCAGGTCTCATTTTTGGTAATAAATATAATCAGGCCTCTTCTCCTTATCGTCCTTTTTTCTGCTGTATATTTTGGTGGTCTTGGAGATTATGTATTCTTGGTATCCTATTCGCTCTTGATGGCCTCATTTTATCTTTTTGTCTCTGCTTTTGTTTTGCTTTCCGTTCGTAGGAGTGTCAATGATCGCGTTACTTAAGTCAAAACTAAGAGGGTCCCTTACCGGTGAGATCGCTAAAGTGATAGTTGGTTCTCCTGCGGCAAGGCGGAAAGCTCTGATTATCATTATGAATCGATGTAGAGATAGAGGGCTTTTTAATTTGGCAAATTTCATATCAAACAGGCTTAAATCCCGCGGAATATATATATCGCCTAAAGCGAAGATATCAAAATCTGCGAAATTTCCGCACCCCATAGCAATAGTTATAGGTGAGGGTGTTGTGATAGAGGATGACGTCCGTATATACCAAAGCGTGACCTTAGGTGGCGCGCGCGTCGGAGACTGGGAGGCTGGTCATTATCCAACAATTGGTGCTGGAACAGTTATCTTTGCAGGTGCAGTAATTGTAGGAAATATAAAAATAGGAAAGAACTGCGTGATCGGGGCAAATTCTGTAGTTTTAAAAGATGTTCCGGATAACGCAACTTGCGTTGGTGTCCCTGGTCGCGTGGTTTCCATGAAAGCATAAACGGATTTCAAGAGGAAAGCATGGAGAAACTAAAGGTTGCTAAATCTGTCTTGAGCGGTAAAGTAGAGGTTTCAGGGGCAAAAAATTCAGCTCTTCGACTTCTTGCGGCAAGTATCTTATCTGGCGAACAGATTACTCTCCGGAACTACCCATCAAAACTTCTTGATGCAGTCGTACATGTAGAGATGCTATCTGTGCTTGGGAAAATACCAAGACTGGACACAGAAGACAGTATCACTATCTTTGAAGGTCGACCGCTCTCTACGACCCTTCAATGGGAAGGTCGGTCCATCCGTAATACGCTACTCATCCTGGGGGCATTAACTGCCCGATTGGGACAAGGGCGGGTCCCACTCCCTGGTGGCTGCAAGCTTGGAGAGCGTAAGTACGACTTGCATGTCATGTTGCTTGAGCGTTTAGGCGCAAGAGTTTGGGAAGAAGATGACTTCCTGTGTACGGAGGCTCCGGTCGGAGGACTGGTAGGTGCAGAAATCCATCTCCCGATGCGCTCAACTGGCGCAACTGAGAACGCTATTTTGTGTGCGACATTGGCAAAAGGTATTACGCGTATATGGAACCCTCATATAAGGCCGGAAATCCTTGATCTGATTTCATTGTTGAGAAAAATGGGCGCTAAAATTTCGGTATATGGGCAAGAACATATCGAAGTCGTGGGCGTTGAAGGTCTTCATGGGGCAGATCATGAGGTGATTGCTGACAATATGGAGGCAATAACTTGGTTGATCGGGGCCGTTATGACTGGCGGGGATGTCGAGATAGCTGGGTTTCCCTATAACGACTTGGAAGTGGTTCTCGCGCACTTGAAAGCAGCAGGGGCGAGAATATATCGCCACGAAGATGCACTGATCGTTCGGGGCGGCACATGCTATCCGATAGAGATCAGTACTGGGCCTCATCCTGGCATCAATTCAGATGTACAGCCGATCCTTGCTGCCTGGGGGGCATGCTCAAGAGGTGAGTCGAGGATTGTAGATCTGCGCTTTCCTGGGCGTTATGGCTACGCTGAGGAAATGGCACGTATGGGCGTTTCCCACGAAATAAGAGGCGATATGCTGGTGATAAAGGGTAGCGGGGCGACTTTGCACGGCGCGACTGTCAAAGCCCTCGATCTGCGCGCTGGTGCTGCGCTGGCGTTATGTGGCCTTGTGGCGGATGGGGAAACCATTGTGACCGATGCTTGGCAGATCGGGCGTGGGTATGTGGATTTTGAGAGAAAACTTCAAACGCTCGGAGCCAAGGTACAATGGGTATCCTGAACGAAACGGAGATAGTAGAATTAAAAAGTATCTGCCCCGGAGGGATAACACTCGATACAGATCTTTCAGTCATTAGCCAGTGGCGGATAGGAGGTAGAGCTGATCTCATTATCCGGCCATCTTCGACAGAAGAAGTTGCGAATATTCTCAAATGGCTAAATAACCGAGGAATAAAACCTCTTGTGATCGGGCTGACGAGCAACCTTCTTTTTTCCGATGAAGGGGTGAGGGTGCCTATCATACAAATTGGCTCAAGGATGGCTGAAGTCAGAATTCAGGGTGAAGAAGTATATGCTCAGGCTGGCGTTTGGGTGCCTGGACTCGCTCGTCGGCTTATGCAGGCAAGCCTCACTGGTGGGGAGCACATTTGTGGTATTCCCGGAACATTCGGCGGGCTGATATGCATGAATGGGGGAAGCCAGCGAAAAGGTATCGGCGAGAACATAGTGACGGTTGAGAGCGTCTCAAGGGCCGGAAACATCATCGTTCGGAAATTAGAAGAATGTGATTTTGGATACAGGCAGTCTATCTACCAGAGAGAAGTTGACGTAATAACATCATCGACAATGATTTTTTCATCAAAAAATATTGGTGAAATAAGAAAAGATATGATTTCTATCCTCTCTCAAAGAAGAAAGAAGTTTCCGCGCAAGACCCCTAATTGTGGCTCGGTTTTTAAGAGTAACCCGGCACTGTACCAGAGTATAGGGGCGCCAGGTTTTGTAATTGAAAAACTGGGTTTCAAGGGAATGGTCGTTGGAGGGGCTCAAGTATCTCCTTTGCATGCAAACTTCATCGTTAATAATGGCGGCGCTACGGCTAAAGATGTAATGGAGATAATTTTGAAGATAAATGAGTCTGTGTTCAATGCTACGGGGTTTACTCTTGAGCCTGAAGCGCTTTATGTTTCGCCTGATGGTTTGATTCGTCCCGCCGGAAGGTGAGGTAAGTCGTGCTTTTTCTGCGAAGAGAAAAAGCGCAATGCGGATGCAAGGTCGCTGATCATGAAGGTATTGATAGTCAACGCTTTTAGTGACAAACGCTCAACATCGGTGGGAGGTGGGCATTATAGAAGCATGTTGCAGACTGCTATAAGCTTGTCTGAGCGTGGTCACGAAGTAAGCGTGATTGATATAGGTGATCCATTACCTGATTTTTTCATTTCCAAGATTAAAAAAGTGACAATGAATTTTCGTCAAAGTATCAGATCCGAAGTCCGTAAAGAAATTTTGGATATATTGTCAAGTAGAAGAGCTAAGTTCCCAAGAAAACTGCCTAATTGCGGGTCTGTTTTTAAGAGCAATCCTGCGATGTACTCTGAAGTCGGTTCGCCAGGTGAAGTCATTGAGAGGCTGGGCCTTAAAGGCACAAGGCATGGAAATATGCAAATTTCAGATAAGCATGCTAACTTCATAGTTAATTTAGGGGGCGGATTGCCAAGGATCTCCTTTCATTAATAGAGTTTGTCGAAAAATCTGTAGAGCGTGAGACTGGTCATAGGCTGGAGTCTGAAGTGAAGTATGTGAGCGAAAGTGGGATTATTTACCCCGCTTATTCTTTTTGATGGGACGAGAAGTGATTTTGTTTAGATGTTTCTTGCGGTGGTGTCGAGCGTATGAGAGTTATGAAAGTCATTGCCAATATTAAAGAAGGGAATACAGGTAGGGGCGGGCATTATTATTCATTCCTTGAGATACGTAATGCCCTTCGCGCTTTAGATGGCGTTGAGGTACTTTCTGTTTCGATCGGGGATGAGGTTCCTGTTCCCTATAGAAACGATGATGCTCACAAGCATTATTATTGCACTTTGGATTCAATTGGTGATGTGGTCGCTTCTCTATGTTTAGAATGTCACGCCCACAATGTTTCCTTTCTCCACGCTTATGATGATGTGTCCGCCTACGTTGTGTCCAGGGTTTGTCAGCTCATAAATTTAAGATATTTAGTTACTAAGTGTGGTGGTCCTGCCGCAAAATGGTACTATCCTACTCACCCTAACATGGTTGTTTTTCATCAGGATGATTTCTCTAGATATAAAAAACAGAATAAACATGAAAATAATGTTTGGCTTCTTCCTGGGAGGGTGGCAGCTTATAGTCCTCAAAGTATAGAAAGAGAACGACTGAGCCCCAGCGCTCTTCACCAAGATGCTTTTAAGGTCGTGAGAATTGGAAGAATTGGAGAAACATATAAAAAAGCGATAATGCAGGCCATTTTTTTAGTCAAAGAGCTGAACAAGGCAGGGTTTAGATCGACGCTTTCTGTTATAGGGTATGTTGAGTCAAGCGAAGTACTAGGTGAGCTCCATCAAGTAGCGGATGATTCCGTGAGTTTCCATACAGATGAACAGACAACGAGAAACGCCTCCGATCATTTGCGAGACTTTGATGCGGTTGTTGCTACTGGGCGGGGAGCGCAGGAAGCATTCTCAGCGTCAAAGGTTGTTTTCGCGCCGATACTCGACGACGAGCACCCGCAGCTAGTGGATGAGCTGAACTTTGATTATTTTATGGCTTCAAACTTCTCTCTCCGAGTTAGAAAAAATGACTTGTCAAGTAAATACTTGGATCTTGATGAGTTAATAGATGAAGTAAGAACTTTGGATCGTGAGCGATACTTCCGATGGCAAAGTTATGTTTTCCAGTCGTTGTTTAGCGTTGGGAAAACTGCAAATTCATTACGGGAGATTTATAAATTAAATCTCCCCGGGCCTACTATTTTTATTAAGATTCATTGCCTATTGTGGTTCAAAATTTACAGGATGGCAAAGAGAATCAGAG
>ERZ869909.567-NODE-567-length-40600-cov-9.189300_pt1 | contig 40600 bp, 33 predicted proteins | sample MGYA00520892_ERZ869909 | MGnify/ENA primary metagenome ERZ869909 (study PRJEB32215, sample SAMEA104723947) | bioreactor metagenome | biome: bioreactor; feature: anaerobic bioreactor; material: water | place: China | collected 2015-03-12 ... | reverse complement strand
CCTGCGCCCCGGCACCCGCGCCGCGCTCAGCCCGCGCGAGCCGATGCTCGGGGTGCTCGAGCCGGCCGCGTACCACACCTGGGCCGACCTGCTCGAGCCCGCCGCCGGCACCGAGGTGTGGGCCACCTACGCCGAGCGCGCCTACGCCGGCCAGGCCGCCCTGACGATGCGCCCGCACGGCACCGGCATGGTCGTCACCAGCGGCGCCTGGCTCGAGGCCGCCACCTGGGGGCAACTGCTGGGCGCGCTGGCGCTGCGCGCCGGACTCCCCGTCCTGCCGCTTCCGGAGGGCGTGCGCCTGAGCCGCCACGCCGGGCGACCGCTGCTGCAGAACTTCGGCATCGACCCCGTGCGCGTCGACCTGCGCCCGATCGGTGGCGCGGTGGTGGAGGTCGGCGGCGTGGACGTCGCCTGGGTCGACCTTCCGGAGGCGTCCGCGCTGCCCGACCGCACGTGAAGGCCCGCCGCCCGAAGGTCACCAGCCACACGGTGGCCCTGCGGGCGGGCGTGTCCCGCACCACCGTCTCGTTCGTCCTCAACGACCGCGCGGCCGGCATCCCCGAGGAGACGCGGGCGCGCGTCCTGCGCGCCGCCGCCGAACTCGGCTACGTGCCCTCCGCGGCGGCGCGCACGCTCGCCAGCGGCCAGACGCGGACGCTGGGCATGGTGGTGTGCCACGCCCGCCACCTGCTCACCGACGCGTTCCTTCCCCAGGCCGTGTACGGCCTCACCCAGGTGGCCAAGGGGCGCGGCTACCGCGTCCTGGTCGAGCCGCTCGAGGACGTCCGCGCCCCGAACGCGTACCAGGAGCTGGTGCGCGCCAAGCAGATCGACGGCCTGCTGGTGCTCAACCCGCGGGCCGACGACCGGCGCCTGCCCGAACTCATCGACGAGGGCTTCCCCGTCGTCACCATCGGCCGGCCCCCCGGCGGGCACGGCGCCAGCCTCGACGTCGACAACGTCGCCGCTGCGCACGCCGCCACCCAGCACCTGCTGTCGCTCGGCCACCGCCGCGTCGCCCACATGGGGTACGGCTCGCCACGGTTCACTACCGTCGCGGAGCGGCTCTCGGGGTACCGCGCGGCCCTCGAGGAGGCCGGCGCCCCGGTCGACGACGGCCTCGTCTGTTTCGCCAACTACTCGGCCGACAGCGGTGCCGCGGCGATGCGCGACCTGCTCGCGCGCGGCGGTACGCGCCCGCCCGGTTTCACCGCGCTGTTCTGCGGCAACGACACCGTCGCGATCGGCGCGATGTCCGCCCTGCGGGAGGCGGGCGTGCGGGTGCCGGACGACGTCGCCGTGGTCGGCTTCGACGACGTGCCGATGGCGGCCCACGCCGCGCCACCGCTCACCACGATCCGGTCGCCCCTGCTGCCGATGGCCGTGGCGGCGGCGCACCTGCTGGTCGACCTGGTCGAGGGGCGAGAGGTCGCCGAGGTATCCACCCAACTGGCGACGGAGCTCGTCGTACGCTCTTCGTGTGGCGCGCGGGCCACGGGCGTGGCCACGGCCCCCGTTCGGACCGAGGACCGCGCGCCCGCCGTTCGCGCGCCCGGGAGGAACCCCACGTGAATGCGCCCCGCATCGTCTTCGTCGGCGCCGGCTCCACGGTGTTCACCAAGGCCCTGGCCGGCGACCTGCTGCTCACACCCGAACTGCGCGACGCCGAGCTCGTTCTGCACGACATCGATCCGCACCGCCTCGGCCTCTCCGAGCGGGTCGTGCGCCGGCTCGCCGAGCGGGTCGGCGCGAACGCGACGATCCGCGCGACCCTCGACCGGTCCGCCGCACTCGACGGCGCCACCGCCGTGTTCTCCATGATCCAGGTGGGCGGCTTCCGGCCCGCCACGGTCACCGACTTCGAGGTCCCCAAGCGCTACGGGCTCGAGCAGACGATCGGCGACACGCTCGGCATCGGCGGCATCCTCCGCGGCGTGCGGACCGTGCCGGTGCTGCTCGACGTCGTTCGCGACATGGAACGCTGGTGCCCGGACGCCTGGCACCTGAACTACGTCAACCCCATGGCCATCGTCACTTGGGCGCTGTCCGAGCTGTCGCCGGTGCGCACGGTCGGCCTGTGCCACAGCGTGCAGGGCACGGTCGAGCAGCTCGCCGACGACCTCGGCCTCCCGGCCGCCGAGATCGACTACCACGCCGCCGGCATCAACCACATGGCGTTCTACCTTCGCCTCGAGCACCGCGGCGAGGACCTCTACCCGCGCCTGCACGACCTGGCGCGCAGCGGTCGCGTGCCCGACTGGAACCGCGTGCGCTACGACGCGCTGCGCCGGCTGGGCTACTTCGTGACCGAGTCGAGCGAGCACTTCGCCGAGTACGTGCCGTGGTACCTCAAGCGCGCCCGGCCCGACCTGCGCGAGGCGCTGAACGTCCCGCTCGACGAGTACCCGGGCCGCTGCCGGGTGTACGAGGTCGCCTGGAACTACCTCGAGCGCGAGCTCGAGGCCCCCGGCAGCGTGGCCGCCGCCGACCTGCAGGCGGCCCTCGACACCGCCGCGATCCCGGTCATGCCGCGCTCGGTGGCGCACACCGTGCACGCGTTCGAGGGCCTCGACCGCGTCGAGCGCAGCCACGAGTACGGCGCCACGATCGTCCGCTCGCTGGTCACCGGCGAGCCCAGCGTCGTCTACGGCAACGTGCCCAACCGCGGCCTGCTCCCCGACCTGCCCGACGGCTGCTGCGTCGAGGTGCCCTGCGTCGTCGACCGCAACGGCGTGCAGCCGACCCACGTGGGGGCGCTGCCGCCGCAGCTCGCGGCCCTCATGCGCACGAACGTGAACGTCCAGCAGCTCACCGTGGCCGCCCTCGTCGAGGGCCGCCGCGATCACCTCGTGCACGCCGCCCTCCTCGACCCGCGCACCGCGATGGAGTTGGTGCCGGACGAGATCGAGGCGCTGGTCGACGAGCTGCTGCGGGCGCACGGGGACCTGATCCCCGAGGCGCTGCGGGGGTGAGGGCGCCGTGACCTCGGTGGTGTCCCTCACCGCGCCTCGCACGATCGTCGTGGAGGAGCTGCCCGACGCCCCCCTGGGCGCCGGCCAGGTGCGCATCGAGACCCTCTACTCCGGCATCAGCGCCGGCACCGAGCTGACCGCCTACCGCGGCACCAACCCCTACCTGCACAAGCGCTGGGACGCCGCGCGCCGGCTGTTCGAGGCGGGCGAGGCACCGTCGCTCGCCTACCCGGTCCGCAGCCTCGGCTACGAGGAGGTCGGGCGGGTCGTCGAGCGCGCCCCGGGGGTCGAGGCGCCGGCCGTCGGCGACCTGGTGTACGGCACCTGGAACCACCGCAGCCAGCACGTCGCGGACGCCGCGTGGGCCGCCGCCCGGGTGCTGCCGGCCGGTCTCGACCCGCGCTGCGGGATCTTCTCGCACATCGGCGCAGTGGCCGTGAACGGCGTCCACGACGCCGCCATCCGCAGCGGCGACACGGTCGCGGTGTTCGGCCTCGGCGTCCCGGGCCAGATCGTGGCCCAACTGGCCCGCCGCTCCGGCGCCCGCGTGATCGGCGTCGACCCGATCGCCGGCCGGCGCGACCTGGCGCAGGCGCTGGGCACCGCCCAGCTCACCCTCGACCCGCGCGCCGACGGCGTGGCCGAGGCGATGAAGGACCTCACCGGCGGCCGCGGGGCCGACGTGGCGATCGAGGTGTCCGGCGTCGCCGCCGCCCTGAACGAGGCGATCCGCGCCGTCGCCTACTCGGCGCGCGTGGTGGCGATGGGTTTCATGCCCGGCGAGGCGCGCGGCCTGCAGCTCGGCGACGAGTTCCACCACAACCGCGTGCAGGTCGTGAGCTCGCAGATCTCGGGCGTCGACCCGGCCGCCAGCTACCGCTGGGACAAGCCCCGCCTGGCGGCCACGACGATCGCCCTGCAGGCCGAGGGGATCCTCGACCTGCTGCCGCTGATCAGCCACACCTTCGACCTCGCGGACGCGGCCGCGGCCTTCGCCCTGCTCGACCAGCGGCCCGAGGAGGCCCTGCAAGTGGTGCTGCGCATGCCGGGAGCCGAGGCATGACGCGCGCCAGGGTCGCCATGATCGGCGCCGGCGGCTTCGCCCGCCGCCACCTGGAGGTCCTCGAGCGCATCGACGCGTCCGAGGTCGTCGGCCACGCGGCCCGCCGCCGCGAGGCCGCCGAGGCCCAGGCGGCCCGCTTCGGCGGCCGCGCGTTCGCCGACGTCGCGGAGATGCTCGACGCGACGCGGCCGGACGCCGCCTGGATCACCCTGCCGCCCGCGGCGCACGGCGCGCCGGAGATCGCGTGCGTCGGGCGCGGCGTGCCCTTCTTCGTGGAGAAGCCGCTGTCGGCCGACCTCGCGACCGCCGAGGCGATCGCGTCCGCGGTCGCGGACCGTGGCCTGGTGGCCGGCGTCGGCTACCACTGGCGGGCGATCGACGCGGTGGCCGAGGCCCGCGCCGCGCTGGCCGGCCGAGAGGTGCGCCTGGTGCGCGGCTCGTGGCACAGCAGCACGCCGCCGCCCGCGTGGTGGCAGCGCCAGGAGACCGGCGGCGGCCAGATGGTGGAGCAGGCGACGCACGTGCTCGACCTCGCCCGCCACCTGATCGGCGAGGCCGAGGTCGTCTCGGCGGTCGCGCCGGTCGTGCCGCGCGAGCGTTACCCCGACAGCGACGTGGCCGCCGCGAGCGCCGCCCTGCTTCGCTACCGCGCCGGACCCGTGGGGGTGTTCACGGCCACCTGCGCCCTGGCCGGCACGGCCGAGGTCGAGGTCGCGTTCTACGCCGAGGGCCGTCGCGTCGTCGTCGACCAGCACGGTGTCACGATCGACGACGGCGGCGAGGTCCGGCTGGTGCGACGGCGCGCCGACCCGGTCGAGACCGAGGACCGCGCCTTCCTGGCCGCGGTACGTGCCGGCGACCCACGGGGGCCGATCTGCAGCTACGCCGACGCGCTCGGCACGCACCGGCTGGCGCACGCGATCCGCGCGGCGGGCGAGGGGGGCTGACGGTAGGTTGCTTTGCGAGGTGCGTTGAGTAAGACTACTCAACATGGTGAGCAGTCCGCCCGTTCCCAGCTTCGAACGCGACCAGGTCGGCGTCCTGCTCCGGCGGCTGCGTGAGCGACGGCGGTTCGTGCAGGTCGTGGCAGGGCCGCGCCAAGTCGGCAAGACGACGCTGGTCCTGCAAACCCTGGCACGACTCGGCACGCCGTACGTCTTCGTCTCGGCCGACGAGCCCACCCTCCGCGACGCCGCCTGGATGGCGGCCCAATGGGAGCGCGCGCGGGTCGAGGCACGTGGTGCGGCAGGCGGCGCGGTCCTCGCGATCGACGAGGTCCAGAAGGCCCCTCACTGGTCCGAGACGGTCAAGCGCCTGTGGGACGAGGACGGCCGCAGCGGCCTCCCGCTGCGCGTCGTCCTGCTCGGTTCGTCGCCGCTGCTCGTCCAGCAGGGTCTGACCGAGAGCCTGGCGGGCCGCTTCGAGATCATCCGCGCGCCCCACTGGTCGCTCGCCGAGATGCGTGCGGCGTTCGGCTTCGACCTCGAGACGTACCTCACCTTCGGTGGCTATCCTGGCGCGGCACCGCTCGCCGGCGATCGGGAGCGCTGGCGCCGCTACCTGCTCGATGCGCTCATCGAGACGACGATCGCCCGCGACGTCCTCCTGATGACCCGGGTGGACAAGCCCGCCCTCCTGCGCCGCACCTTCGCGCTCGGCTGCCGCTACTCGGGACAGATCCTGTCCTACACGAAGATGCTCGGGCAGCTGCAGGAAGCCGGCAACACCACCACCCTCGCCCACTACCTGGAACTCCTGACCGGCGCGGGCATGCTGACCGGCCTGTCGAAGTACGCGGGGGAGGTCGTCCGCCAGCGGGGCTCCAGCCCCAAGCTCCAGGTGTTCAACACGGCGCTGATGACCGCGATCGCGGGATCGCCCGACGTCACGCGGGACCCGGCGTTCCGCGGCCGCCTCGCCGAGTCGGCCGTCGGCGCCCATCTGGTGAACGCCGCGGCCGACCACGACCTCGAGGTCTTCTACTGGCGCGAGCGCGACCGCGAGGTCGACTTCGTGGTCAGTTCGGGCCCCGACCTGCTGGCGATCGAGGTGAAGAGCGGCGCCGCCCGCCCACGTCAACCCGGGCTGGACGCCTTCCTACGCGCCTTCCCGCCGGCGCGCCCACTCGTGGTCGGCGGTGATGGCGTACCCGTCGAGGCGTTCCTGGAGCGGCCCGTGAGGGCGTGGCTCACGGGGTAGCCGCGGCTCGCCGCGTCAGCCGCCTCACCGTACGGACGGCCGCGCCTGCGCCGCCTTGCTCGGCCCCGCGTCGTCGTGCACCACGGGCCAGCCGTCGACCCAGTCGATCGGGTCGATCAGCGCAGGACGCCGCGTGGCGCCGGAGCGCAGGTTGGGGCGCTGCGGGTCGATCGCGTGGTACACGATCCAGTCGACGCCGGCGTCGTCGGTGACGACGGCATTGTGGCCGGGGCCGACCCAGTCGTCGTTGCGGAACAGCACCACGGTGCCGCCGCCGTACCGCAGGTCGCGACCGAGGTCGTCGACGTAGGGCCCGAGCAGGTCCTCCGAGCGCCCGACCCAGGTGATGTACGTGCTGCGCGCGCCGTCGCAGCAGGAGCCCGACGACAGGAACAGGTAGAAGTGGTCGCCGCGGCGGACCACGTACGGTGCCTCGAAGCGCTCGTCGCCCAGTCGCACCTTCTCGCCGACGACGCGCTCCCCGTCTTCGGCGAGGGCGATCGCGTAGATGCCGTGGAAGCTCCCCCAGATCAGGGTGCGCTCGCGCCCCTCGACCCACACGAAGGGGTCGATCGAGTTGCGCACGCCGACGTCGTCGCTGCAGAACAGCGGCCGGCCGAGGTCGTCCCACGGCCCCTCGGGGTGCTCGGCCGTGGCGACGCCGATGCAGGGGTTGGGGTCGCCCCAGGTGCTGTAGGCGTAGGTGAGCACGTAGCGCCCATCGAAGCGGTGGACGTCCGGCGCCCACAGGAAGCCCTGCGACTTCCAGCGCGGCGGGAAGAAGAAGGCGTCGCCCACGAAGTCCCAGTGCACCAGGTCGGCGCTGCGGAAGATCGGCAGGTAGTGCTCGACGCCGTCGTCCCAGCGGTCCTGGGTGGCGAAGAGGTACCAGGTGCCGTCGTCGTGCCGGATGACGGCGGGGTCGGCCGCGACGGGTTCGATGACGGGGTTCGTGAACGTTCCCTCGGCCATGGCGGCGCCTCCGAGCCACAGGGCGAGCAGCAGCAGCGCCCTCACGTGGCGCCTCCCGGGAAGCCGGCGGCCGCCGCCTCGCGGAAGGCGGCCGCGGCGTCGGTGGGCGCGCGGTCTGCGGTCGTCGGGCGCAGGTGGTACAGCCCGGCCGGGCAGACGCTGCCCTTCAGGTCGGTCAGCAGCGAGTCCCAGTCGACGTGGTCGAACAGCGGCCACCAGGTGTAGCCGACGACGGGGATGCCCGCATCGCGGGCCGAGCGGATCTCGGACACGTTCCAGTCGATCCAGGCGCGGCGACGCTCGTCGTCGCCCGCGGCCGACGACTCCGCGACGAACAGCGGCAGACCGTACCGCGCATGGAACGCCTGGCAGGCCGCATGGACGCCGGCGCGCAGCTCCCGTGGTGCCGGCCGCTGCACGATGGCGCCGTCGGCGCCCCGGCTCAGCACGTGCTCCGTCTCGGGGTAGTAGTCGAGGCCGATGACGTCCACGCGGACCGGCTCGTCGACGAGGGCGTCCTCCGCGAAGCCGGCGCGCCGCAGCCAGGCATGCGTCTCGCCCGCGGCGGGTCCACCGAGCAGGAGGTCGAAGGCCGCGTAGCGCTGCAGCGTCCGGAACTCGGCCTCGGCGCGCAGCGTCGGGTCGTCGGTGTGGAAGGTGTCCGCCCCGTCGTTCAGCCAGATCTCGGTCTCGGGCGCGGCGGCGTCGATCGCACGGATCGCGCGCCGCAGGCCGACGACGATCGGGTGGAGCAGCCGGGCGAAGCCCTCCACGCCGGGGAGGTGCGGCGGCCAGATCGCCTTGCCGGCGCGGAAGTAGGTGGTGATGTAGGGCTCGTTCAGCGGGGTGACCTTGCGCACGCGGCCGCGGTAGCGCGCGGCGAAGGCACCCGCGTAGGCCGCGAAGGCGTCGGGGAAGGCGGGGTCGAGGAAGCCGCCGGTGAGGTGGGCCGGCACCCCGAAGTGGACGAGGTCCCAGATCGGTTCCAGGCCGAGGCGCTCGAACTCGTCGACCACCAGGTCGGTCGCGGTCCAGTCGTAGGCGCCGGGCGCCGTCTCGATCTCGGGCCAGGTGATGCCGTAACGCACGGCGTCGGCGCCGGTGTCGAGGGCGAGGGCGAGGTCCTCGCGCCAGCGCTCGCGGTGGCGCGTCCAGCTCAGCTCGTCGACGTTCATGTCGGGGATGAAGGCGTTCTCGATGCCCACGATCCAGCGGAAGCGGTCGGCCACGGTGGTCACTCGTCCTTGAGCCCGGTCAGCGACATGCCCCGGATGAAGAAGCGTTGCGTGAAGAGGAAGGCGATGAGGATGGGCACCGAGGCGATGGCGGTGCCGGCCATGAGCTTGCCGTAGGCGGTCCAGTAGCGGCTGCTGAACGAGGTGATCGCCACCGGCAGCGTCTGCATGTCGCCGTGGACGACGAACAGCGGCCACACGTAGTTGTTCCACGAAGCCATGAACTGGAACAGCGCCAACGTGGCCATCGGCGCGGTCAGGAACGGCAGCAGCACCCACACCAGGATCTGCAGGCTGTTGGCGCCGTCGATGCGGGCGGCCTCCTCCACCTCGCGCGGGATCGAGACGAAGAACTGACGCATGAGGAACACGCCGAAGGCGGCCGGCAGCCCCGGCCAGATCAACGCGTGGTAGGTGTCGATCCAGTCGAAGCGGATCATCATCAGGTAGTGCGGGATCAGGAAGATGATCCCAGGGATCATCATCGACGACAGGATCGTCCAGAACCAGGTGTCGCGCCCGCGGAAGCGCATCCGCGACAGCGGGTAGGCGGTCATCACCGCCAGCAGCACGGAGAGCCCCGCGAACACGGTCGACGTGAACAGCGAGTTCCAGGTCCAGCGCAGGAACGGCGCGTTGGGCGAGGCGAGGATGGTGCGGTAGTTCTCGAGGGTGGGCTCGTGCGGCCACCACTGCACCGGCTGGGCGACGGCGGCGGCCTCGGTCTTGAGCGACGTGGCGATCATCCAGTAGATCGGCATCAAGAAGAGCACCGCCAGGACGCACAACAGCGCGAAGCGGACGACGTCGCGCCACGCCCGCAGCGCGGGCCGTCGGTACGCGGCGGCGTCGGCGGGCGCCACGACGGGCGGTCGAACGGGGGCGCTGCCGATCACCGGACGCCCCGCCCGAGGTCGCGCAGCGTCATGCGGAACTGCAGGCCCGTCACCAGCAGCAGCAGGAGGCCGAAGAAGACCGACATCGCGGCCGCCGAGGCGAACTGGAAGTTGCCGAAGGCCTCCTCGGTGATGAACATCATCACGCTCTGGGTGGTGCGCAACGGGCCGCCGCTGGTGATGACGTGCGGTTGCCCGAACAGTTGGAAGGAGGCGATCGTGGTGGTCACCAGCGCGAACAGCGTGACGGGGTTGAGCTGCGGCCAGGTGATGTGGCGGAACTGCGCCCACGCTCCGGCGCCATCGATCATCGCCGCCTCGTAGTAGACGCGCGGGATCGCGGCGAGCGCGGCGCCGTAGAGGATCATGTTGAAGCCGACCGTCCACCAGATGGTGCCGACGACGATCGGCACCCAGGCCCAGCCGACGTTGGTCAGGAACGGCATCGCCTGGGTGAAGGGGATCAGGTCGAGCAGGATGTTGACGAGGCCCGTCTGGTTCTCGAACATCCAGCGCCAGGTGAGCCCCATCACGGAGACGGCCAGGATGGTCGGGAGGAAGAACACCGCGCGGAAGAACGCGCGGCCGGGGATGGGTCGATCGAGCAGCAGCGCGAGGCCGAGCGCCGCGAGCAGCAGGGCCGGCACGGTGATCGCGGTGAACAGGGCCGTGTTGCCCATCGTCTTCCAGAAGAAGTTGAACTGCACCGTCCCGGGGGTGACGAGCCTCGCGTAGAACTCGAGGCCGACGTAGCGCTGGACGTCGGAGAGGATGTTCCAGCGGTGCAGGCTGACGTAGACCCCGAACGCCACCGGGTACACGATGAAGATCACGAAGAGGACGGCGTGCGGCAGAAGATACGCGTACGGCACCCAGGCCGGCCCGCCGGTCGCGTGGCGGCGCCGGCGGCGGGGGCGGGGCGGGGCTAGGGCCATCGGGTCCTCCTCGTGGGGTCGAGCCGGTCGTGGGGGACGGACCGTGGCGTACTGGTCCGTCCCCCACGGGTCTGGTTCAACGCGGCGGCAGGCTCTGCAGGCCGTCGGCGATGCGGCTGGCCGCCTCGGCGACGCCGTCGGCGAGCGCTTGGGCGACGCTCTTGTCGCCCAGCAGCGCGGCCTCGTAGGCGGCGTCCCAGGCGCCGCGGAACTGCGCCAGGAAGGGGAAGCCGGTCAGCACGAAGGTGCCCTCCATGGCCTCGCCCAGCGCGGCCATGGGGTTGCTGGCGTAGCCCTCCGACGCGGCGACCTCGGGCTGCGTGGGCAGGCCGCCGGCGGCGGTCCAGAAGAGGTTCTGCTCGGGCTGGGTCATCCAACCGATGAAGGTCATCGCGGCCGCCTGCTTGGCGGCGTCCGGGCGGCGCTGGACGGGCATGGCGAGGTGGCTGGAGCCGCCCCAGGTCGCGAAGCGCTCGCTGCCGAGCTGCGGGATCGCGGCGACGCCGAAGTCGAGGCCGGGCTGCTCGGCGTACTGCGACAGCATCCACACGCCGTTGAAGTTCATCGCGGCCTTGCCCTGGCGGAAGGCGTCGATCTCGCTGCCCTCGGTCGCGTTCTTGGGCGACACCTGGTGGACGTTCACCAGGTCGATCAGGAACTGGACCATCTCCTGCGCTTCGGGCGAGTCGAAGTTGGGGGCGTAGCCCGCGTCGGCGCCGTCGACGAAGGTGACGCCGTTCTGGGCGGTGAAGGCGTACGCGACCGTGCCGCCCATCCAGGGGCTGACCATGCCGGCGGCCCAGGTGGCGAGGGCGCCATGGTCGAAGCCCGCGTCGCCGGGGTGGCGGCCCGCGGTGTCGGTCGTCAGGGCGCGGGCGGCTGCGAGGTACTCGTCGCGGGTGGTGGGCGGGGACTCGGGGTCGAGGCCGGCCGCGGCGAACAGCGCCTTGTTGTAGTACATGACGATCATGACCGAGTGCACGGGCACCGCGTAGGCGACGTCGTCGACCACACCGGTGTCCCACAGCGGGCCGAAGAAGCGGCCGGGGTCGATGTCGGCGGCGGCGAGGGCAGCGGGCGTCATCGGCGCCAGCGCACCGCGCAGGATGAAGCCGGTCACGACGTCCTCGTTGACGGCGACCACGTCGGGTGCGCGTCCGGCGGCGACCGACGGCTCGAGCTGCTGCCACAGGTTGCCCCAGGGGACGGCCTCGGCCTTGACGACGATGCCGGGGTGTTGGGCGTTGAACTCGGCGATCAGCTGCTCCATCAGCGGCATGTCGGGGCCGGTGAAGCCGTGCCAGTAGGTGAGCTCGATCTGGGCGGCCGCGGCGCTCAGGAGCGCGGCGGTGAGGAGGGCGGCGAGGGTGCGTCGCATCGTCATGGGGTTCCCTTCGGCGTTCTAGGCGGGATCGTGGGCGCGGGACCGGTCTGGGCTCAGTCTGACGGCTCCTCCTCTCCACGCGTGGCCCGCGCGAGCGCTGCGAGGTCGGCCTTGGGCCGGCGGTCCATCGTCAGGAGGCCGTTCTGCTCCTGGAAGGTATCGGTGAGCTGCGTGTAGCAGAACCCTGCGAGCGCGGAGCGGTTCACCGCCGCGAGCAGCGCCCGGTAGCGCACGAGCAGCGCGTCCGCGCCGTCGACCTGGGCGTAGCCCCAGCCGGCCTCGCCGTTCTCGACGCGCACGCCGCCGAACTCGCTCAGCACGACCGGCCCCGTCACGCGGTCGTCGTCGAGGACGACGCGGCGACCGCCCGGCCGGAAGCGCCGCAGCGTCTCGGCGAGCGCCTCGCGCGTGGCGTAGCGGTCGGCGAGCAGCGCGGGGTCGGCGGCGTAGTCGTGCACCGTCCGCAGGTCGCCGACGACGTTCTCCCAGCCGTCGTTGCCGACGACCGGGCGACTGGGGTCCAGGGCCTTGGCGAGGTGGTAGAGCGCCTGGACGGCATGCCGCTGTTCGGCGCGCTCGGGCAGGTCGGGGACGCCCCACGACTCGTTGAACGCCACCCAGGCGACGACGCTCGGGTGGCCGGCGTCCCGCTCGATGAGCGCCGTCCAGACCGACGCCAAGCGCGCGACCGTCGCCGGCCCGAAGGCGTAGGCGCTGGGGAGTTCGCCCCACACGAGCAGCCCGAGCCGGTCGGCCCACGCCAGGTAGCGCGGGTCTTCGAGGGTCTGGTGCTTGCGCACGCCGTTGAACCCGAGCGCCTTGGTCAGCTCGACGTCCCGCCGCAGGGCCCCCGGTTCCGGCGCCGTGCGGTGGGTCTCGGGCCAGTAGCCCTGGTCGAGCACGAGCCGCAGCGGGTAGGGGCGACCGTTGAGCAGGAACGCGTCGCCGTCGACGCCCACGGTTCGCAAGGCCACGTACGATGCGACGGTGTCGACGGCCTCGCCGTCGCGCTCCAGGGTCGTGCTCACGTCGATCAGCGTCGGGTGCTCGGGGCTCCACAGCAGGTCGTGGCGGGCGTCGTCGATGCCGGGGTCGGGCAGGTGGACGCGCCGCCGGACCTCGGGCCCGGCGACGCCCCAGCGCTCGTCGGCGAGCACGCGGTCGCCGACCGCGAGGCGCACGGCGACGCGCCAGCCGTCGTTGACCTGCGTCCCGTGGGGGATGCCTTCCAACTGGAGGCGGAGGTCGAGGGCGAAGGCGGCGAGGTCGGCGGTCGCGTCGACGCGGATCACGCGCTGGGGCGGGACCGCCTCGAGCCAGACCGAGCGCGTGATGCCGCTGCTGCGGGGGTACCAGATGGCGTGCGGATGCGGCTGCCAGTCCTGCTTGCCGCGCGGCGCGCCGAGGTCGAGCGGGTCGCGCTCGATGCGCAGTTCGACGACCGGCGCGGCGCCGCCGTCGAGCGCGCCCAGGTCGACATCGACCGGCGTCTGCGCCTGGGCGAGCCGCGCCACGCGCTCGCCGTCGAGCCAGACATCCACGCGACCGTCGATGCCGGCGAGGTGCAGCACGACGCGACGCCCGGCGCGGTCCGCCGGCGGGTCGATCCGGCGCCGGTACCACAGGATGCGGTGCAGCGCGGGGTCGCCGATCTCGGATGCCGGCGACTCGGGGGCGAAGGGCACGCGGATGCGATCGGGGTACGTGCGGGGGCGGGGGCCGCCGTCCTCGTCACCCCGTCGGAAGTCCCACCAGCCGTCGACCGAACGCCAACCGGACCGCCTGAGGCGGGGGCGCGGGTGCAGCGTCGGGTCGAGCTCGTCGATCTCCTGCGACCCGTCGGGCCGCGGGGCCCCAGGGTTGGGTTGGGGGTGCGCCACGTCGCCACGCTCCTCGTCGCGTTCCGTACCAGCGTTCGCTGTTTCGTTACGGTTCGGACTCTAGAAGACCGTCGAGTGCGTGTCAAGCGCTTGGACCGGAGTTGGCACAAATCTCGTTCCACACGCCACAGACGGCTCCCTACGACCCTGGCAGCGGGTCGCGATTCGTGCTATGTTTTCCTGCGACATAGGTCGCGATCGCTGGAGGCGCGCATGCCCGACATCCCCACCCCCCGTCACCTGGTCCTCGGCATCGGCGCCAACGGCGGTGACGACCAGCTCGACGCGGTCCTCAAGGCACTGGCCTCCGAACCTCGGCGGCGCATCCTCGCCCTGCTCGGCGACGCACTGCACAACGTCTCCGAGATCGCCGAGGCGCTCGGCCTGCCCGTGTCGACCGCCAACATGCACGTCGGCGTCCTCGAGCGCGCCGGCCTGCTGATCACCGACCACCGGCCCGCCGCCCGCGGCTCTCAGAAGGTGTGCACCCGGGCGTTCGACAGCGTCACCCTGCGCATGCCGACGCCGCGCCCCGAGCAGGGGTCGATGCTCGAGCTCTCGGTACCGATCGGCTCCTACGTCGACTGCCAGGCCTCCCCCTCCTGCGGACTCGCCAGCGCCGACGGCATCATCGGCCTCTTCGACGACCCGGCCTCCTTCTACGACCCCGCGCGCACCGACGCGCAGCTGCTGTGGTTCCACCACGGTCACGTCGAGTACCGGGTCGCCCATCGACTGCCGCCGACCGCCGCCCTGCAGAGCGTGCACGTCTCCGCCGAGGTGTGCTCCGAGGCGCCGCTCCACCACGACGACTGGCCGTCCGACATCACGCTGTGGCTCAACGGCATCGAGGTCGGCAGCTGGACGTCGCCCGCCGACTTCGGCGGCCAGCGCGGTACGCTGACGCCCGGCTGGTGGGAGGACCACAACAGCCAGTACGGCCTGCTGAAGGTCTGGCAGGTGAACGCCCAGGGGACCTGGGTCGACGGGATCCGCGTATCGGACGTTCGGCTGTCCGCCCTGCGCGTCCCCGACCGCCCCTACCTGACGGTCCGCCTGGGCGTGAAGCCACGCGCCAGGCACGTCGGCGGGCTCAACCTCTTCGGCCGCCGGTTCGGCAACTACCCCCAGGACCTGGTCGTCCGCCTGAAGTACGTCTGACGCAGGGAGGCTCGCCGCCGATGTTCGACCCCACCGACCACCCCCACCGCCGCTTCGACCCCCTGCGCGAGCAGTGGGTGCTCGTCTCTCCGCACCGCAACAAGCGCCCCTGGCAGGGCCAGGTCGAGACGCCGCCCACCGACGCGAAGCCCTCTCACGACCCCGACTGCTACCTGTGCCCCGGCAACGCCCGCGCGGGCGGCCACCGCAACCCCGACTACGACGGCACGTTCGTCTTCACGAACGACTTCGCGGCGCTCCTTCCCGACGTGCCTCCCGCGCCCGCCGATCCCGACCCGCTGTTCCGCCTCGAGGCCGTGCCCGGCACCTGTCGCGTGATCTGCTTCTCGCCGCGCCACGACCTGACCTTCTGCCAGCTGCCGCCCGCGGACGTCCGACGGGTGGTCGAACTCTGGGTCGACCAGACCGCCGAACTCGGCGCCCGCTACCGCTGGGTCCAGGTGTTCGAGAACAAGGGCTCGCTCATGGGCGCCTCGAACCCGCACCCCCACGGCCAGATCTGGGCGCTGGACGCGATCCCCACCGAGATCGCCCGCGAGGACGCCAGCCAGCGCCGCTACCTCGAGGAGCACGGTCGCCCGCTCCTGTTGGACGTCGCGCGGGCCGAACTCGACCGCGGCGAGCGCGTCGTCGTGGCCAACGACCACTGGTTGGCGCTCGTCCCCTTCTGGGCCACCTGGCCCTTCGAGCTGATGCTGCTGCCGCACGCGCGGCACGTCGCGCGCCTGCCCGACCTCACGAACGCGGAGCGCGACGCCCTCGCCGACGTGGCGAAGCGCGCCTTCACGCGCCTCGACAACGTGTTCCGCACCTCGTTCGCGTACTCGTTCGGCTGGCACGGCGCGCCCTTCTCCCCGGGCGCCGCCACCGCGGCCTGGCAGCTGCACGCGCACGCGTACCCACCGCTGCTGCGCTCCGCGACCGTGCGCAAGTTCATGGTCGGCTTCGAGATGCTCGCCGAGCCGCAGCGCGACCTCACCCCCGAGCAGGCCGCGGCGCGCCTTCGCGACCTTCCCGACGCCCACTACCTCGAGCGGGCCGGCGCCGGCTGAGGACGGCCCCTTGGCGCGATCGATCCTGGAGGCGACCATGCGCTACCATCCGACCCTTCCCATCCGATTCCTCGCCTGGCTCTACCTCCTGACCGGCGCGACGATGGTCGTCGCCCCCTGGTTCGCCTTCACCGCCCCGGGCGGCTGGGCCTCGGCCTCCGGCGTGCTCGCGCTCGGCCTGCTCGTGGCGGCGGCGGGGTTCGGGCTGCTCCGGCGCGCGGGGTGGGCCTGGCCGCTCGCGCTGGCGATCGCCGCGACGGGCGCCCTCGTGAGTGCCGCCCGGCTGTGGGGCGGCGGATCGGTGGAGGGGCTGACGGCGACGCTCCTGACGAACCTCCTCTCGCTGGCCGCGTTGTGGCACGCGCGCGCGCTGGCCACGCGCGGCTGAGCGGGGCGCGCGCCGCACGCGGACTCCCGTACGATGACCTCCATGGCCCCCGACTCCCCTCGCGCGCGCGCGCTGGCCGCCTTCCGGGCGGCCTACGGCCGCGCTCCGACGCACCTCGTCCGCGCCCCGGGGCGCGTGAACCTCATCGGCGAGCACACCGACTACAACGACGGCTTCGTGCTCCCGATGGCGCTCGAACGCGCCGCCTGGATCGCGCTCGCGCCGCGCCCCGACGGCGTCGTGCGGCTCGCCGCCGACGACCTCGGCCAGCAGGGCACCTTCGACGTCGCGGCCGCCCGGTCGCGCGACGCGCGCGGCGACGCCCGCGACCCCCACGGGGGCTGGCTCGAGTACCCGCGCGGGGTCGCCTGGGCGCTCCAGGACATGGGCCACACCCTCACGGGCTTCGACGGCGCGCTCGCCTCCGACGTGCCGCGCGGCGCCGGCCTCTCCTCCTCCGCCGCCGTCGAGCTGGCCGTGGCGGCGGCGTTCGCCGCGGCGAGCGGGTTCGCGTGGGACCCTCCCGCCATCGCCCGCGCGATGCAGCGCGTCGAGAACCTGTGGGTGGGCGTCCAGAGCGGGATCATGGACCAACTCATCGGGGCAGCCGGCGTCGCGGGCCACGCGCTGCTGATCGACTGCCGCGACCTCAGCCTGCGCCCGGTGCCGCTGCCCGACGGGGTCTCCGTGGTGGTGCTCGACACCGACACCCGCCGCACCCTCGTGGGGAGCGCGTACGACGACCGCCGTGCCGCCTGCACGCGGGCGGCCCGGGTGCTCGGCGTGCCGGCGCTGCGCGACGCCGACGCCGAGGACCTGGCCGCCGCCGCCGGCCGGCTCGACCCCGTCGACCTGCGGCGCGCGCGGCACGTCATCGGCGAGAACGCCCGCACGCTCGAGGCGGCCCAGGCCCTCGCCGCCGGCGACGTCGCCCGGCTCGGGCACCTGATGGACGCCAGCCACGAGAGCCTGCGCGACGACTACGAGGTGTCGTCGGCGGCGCTCGACGCGATCGTCGCCGCCGCGCGAGCGGCGCCCGGCTGCCTGGGGGCGCGCATGACCGGCGCGGGCTTCGGCGGCTGCGCCGTGGCGCTCGTCCGGCACGACGCGGTCGACCCCTTCGTGGCGTCCGCGACCGTCGCCTACCGCGCCGCGTCCGGCCACGACGCGCGTGCGTACGTCAGCACGGCGGCGGCAGGCGCGGGGCCCGAAGCGCTCCCGGGCGCCGACCCCGCGATGCGCCCCGCGCGCGGCGCCATCATGGAGTCCTGACGCGCAGACCGTAGTCTCCGCTGCACGCCCGCGGGAACACCGTCCGGCTATCCTGGGACGGCGTTCGCACCTGCCCCCCCGCGCACCTAGGAGGACCGCATGCTCCGTACGCTCGCCCTGCTGGTCTCGCTCGCCCTCGGCCTCGCCCTCGCCCAACCGAGCGGGACGCTGCGGCTCTACACGTCGCAGCCCGACGCCGACGCCGCCACCACCAAGGCCGCCTTCGAAGCCGCCTACCCCGGGGTGACGGTCGAGGTGTTCCGCTCGGGCACCGAGCAGGTCATCGCCCGCTTCCTGCTCGAGACCGAGGCCGGAGCGCCCCAGGCCGACGTGCTGCTGGTGGCCGACGCGCCGACCTTCGAGCTGCTGAAGGCCCGCGGCCTGCTCGAGACCTACGCGCCCGCCGAGGCCGCCGCGATCGACGCTGCCTACGTCGACCCCGACGGCACCTACTTCGGTACCAAGATCCTCGCGACGCTCGTGATGTACCACACCGCCCTCGTCACCGATCCCATCGGCAGCTGGGCCGAGCTCGCCGCGCTGCCCGCCGGCAGCGTCGTCATGCCGAGCCCGTCCTACTCCGGCGCGGCCGCCTACAACCTCGGCGTCAAGACCCGCCACCCCGGCCTCGGCTGGGCGTGGTACGAGGCCCTGGCGGGCGCCGACGTCTTCCTCACCCAGGGCAACGGCGCAGTCCTGCGCACCGTGGCCGGCGGCGAGCGGCCCTACGGCGTGGTGGTCGACTTCCTGCCGATCCGCGCCGCGCTCGAGGGGTCGCCCGTCGCGGTGATCTACCCGAGCGAGGGCGTGCCGGTCATCACCGAGCCCGTCGGCATCGTCAAGGGAACGCCCAACCTCGAGGCCGCCCAGGCGTTCGTCGACTTCCTGCTCTCCGCCGAAGGCCAGCGGGTCGCCGTCGGCATGGGGTACATGCCGCTGCGCGCCGACGTCGAGCCCCCAGCGGGCTTCCCGTCGCTCTCGGACCTCACGCTCCTGAGTGCCGCACCGGCCGACCTCGCCGCCACCCGCGACGCCGACAAGGAGCGCTTCGCCACGCTGTTCGGCGAGTGATCTGAGTTGGCGGAGCGCTGGCGCCCCTCGCGCCGACCTTCCCGGCACCGCGCCCTCGGGCGCCGCTGGGCACGCCACGCGTTCAGCCCCGCCGGCCTCGTGCTGGCGGGGCTGCTGGCGCTGCTGACCTTCACGAGCGCCCTCCCGCTGTTCCGGCTCGTCGAACGCGCGCTCGATCCGCAGGCGCTCGGCTGGCTGTGGGAGAACCCCCAGGCCCGCCGCGCCATCCAGCACTCGCTGCGCGTCTCGTCCGCCTCCGCCGTCCTGGCGACGGCGATCGGTGCCGCGCTGGTGTTCCTGCTGGAGCGGCTCGCACTGCCCGGCCGCCGCGGCCTGCGCCTGTTGCTGCTCGTACCGCTCGTCGTCCCCCCGCAGATCCTGGCCATCGCCTGGCTCGGGTGGGCCGGTCCCGCCGGGCTGCTGACGCGCGCCGTGCGCGACGCATGGGCGCTGCCGCGCCCTCCGTGGACGCTCTACGGCGAAGGCGGCATCGTCCTGCTGCTCACGGTGTTCGCGCTGCCGATCACGTACCTGACGATCGGGGCCGGCCTCGCGCGCGTGCCCCGGCACCTCGAGGAGGCCGCCCGCCTCGACGGCGCGAACCTCGTGGCCGTGGGGTCGCGCATCCTCGCGCCGCTGCTCCGGCCCTACCTGCTGGCGGCCGCCATGCTCGCCTTCCTCGCCGCGCTCGGCAACTTCGGCATCCCCGCCCTGCTCGGGATCCCCGCGAGGTTCCTGACGCTGCCCACGCTGGTGTACCAGCGCGTCACGTCGTTCGCGTCGGGCGGCTTCGCGCAGGCGGCCGCCCTGGCGTTGCTCATGGCCGTTCCGGCCTTCGCGGTGCTGCTGCTGCAGGTACGCCTGAACCGCCGCGCAGCAGCGCTCGAGAGCCAGTTGGAGGCACCGCACCGCTACCGCCTGGGGCGCTGGCGCTGGCCCCTCGCCGCCGGCGTGTGGCTCGTCGTCGGCGGCCTGATGACGGCCGGTCCCTTCGGCTCCATGCTGCTGACCAGCCTCACGCGCGCCTACGGCGTCCGGCCGACGCTCGACAACCTCGACCTCCGCCACTACGCGTTCGTGCTCCAGCGGCTCGAGGCGTTCCCGCGAGCGCTGACGCACAGCCTGCTGCTGGCGGGCGGGGCGGCCGCCATCGCGGCCGTCGTCGCGCTGGCGCTCGGGTACGTCCTGCTTCGCTTCGGCCAGCGGGGCACGTTCCTGCAGCTGCTCGTCGACCTCCCCTACGCCCTCCCGGGCATCGTGTTCGCGCTGGCGCTGGTGCTCACGTGGCTCCCGTCCCCCATCCCCGGGCTGCGGCTGTACGGCACGGTGTGGCTGCTCGGGCTCGCCTACGTCGGGCACTACCTGGCGTTCGCCCTGCAGCCGATCGGCGCCGCTTGGCGCCAGTTGGACCCGGCGCTCGAGGAGGCGGCCCGCATCGACGGCGCGGGCACCCTGCAGGCCATGCGCTTCGTGCTCCTCCCGGTGATGGCGCCCACCGTCGTCGTGGCGGCGCTGCTCGTGTTCCTCAACGCCTTCAGCGAGATCTCGCTGTCGGCGCTGCTGGCGGGCTCGCGAGCCGAGACGCTCGGTTGGCTGGTGTTCGGACTCGAGCAGGCCGGCGACACCAACCGGGCCGCGGCCCTGTCGGTGGTGCTGGTGGCCGTCCTCGGTCTCCTCGGCCTGGTGGCCGCCACGCTGCGCCGGTGGGCACGGCGGGACGCCCCCGGTGGGCCCGAAGCGATCGCCTGAGCTGGCCGAACGCGATCCCGCCGTCGACGCACGGCGGACCGAGGATCAGCGGCCCGGTACGTACGCCCGCAGCGGAGGCGGCGCCGCTTCGGTGAGCGCCGCCCGCCAGCGCTCCGCCGCCGGCGGCTCGGCCCCCTCCGCGAGACCCGCGATCGCCACCGCGACCGCCCGCACCGCCGCCATCGCGGCGCCCTTGTCGACGGGACCCACGCCGTGCCCGAAGTGCGCCGCGACCGGGCTCAAGCCCATGGTGTCGTCCACGTCATGATGCCCGCCGCCCTCGAGCACCCAGGCCACCACCGGCGCGGTCGACGCGGCGGCGAACCGGGCGAACCGGTCCGCGTTGCCGTGCCCGAAGTACCCGAGCGAGGGATCCGACGCGACCACGGCGAGCGGACGGGAGGAGCCGGCCTCGAGCCGCTCCGGGGCCACCGGCGCCCACCACGGGTCGAGCGCGAGGACCGCGCGACAGCCGTCCCACGCTTCGCACACCAGCGTGGCCACGCCGCCGCCGGCCGAGTGCCCGAGCGCGAGGCCGCGTCCCAGGTCGAGCGAACCCGCGAACGCGGCCAGGTCCCCGGCGGGCTCGAGGGCGCCCAGCGCGCCGAGCAGCGCGCCCGTGTCGACCGTCCAGCGGGCGCCCAGGGCGACCACGGCCTCGACGTACCCGGGAGCCTCCGTGGGCGGCAGGCCCTCGTACGGCAGCGTCTCACCTCCGGGCAGCGTGGTCGCGAGCGCGTCCCCGGGATGGTCGAGCGCGGCGACGACGAACCCGTGGCTCGCCAACTCCTCGACCAGGAAGGTGTTCTGGCTTCGGAACCCGCCGAGCCCATGATCGAACGTGGCGAGCGGCCAGCCGCGGTCGTCCGGCGGCGGCGCCAGCGGCGCCGCCCACGCGGCGTGGGTGCGGACCCGGCCCAGGTGGTGGAAGGCGATCGGCGGCAGACCGCTCGCCGCGGCCATCGCCGGCAGGACGACGTCGGCGCGCTCCAGCCACGGCGCGTCGGCGGACGGCGCGGCCGCGGGGTCCACCGGGTACCACAGGCGCACCATCGTGCGGCGCTGCTGCTCGACGCGGCCGTCGGGCCGCACCGCGTCCGGGAGTGCCATGGCGAACGACAGGCTGCCCACGGCCCATGGGCCCGACGGTGCGGGCAGGACCGGCACCGGCAGCGCCCACGGTGCCGCCGCCGTCGGGACCCAGGCCAGGCCCGCGACCAGGGCGCGGCCCCAGGGGACCGGCCGGCGCTGCCGACGGTTGCGACCCAACCGCAGCAGGACCGCCTTCGGGTGCGGCCGCTCCCACGGCAGCAGGACGACGGCCAACGCGGCGCCGACGTAGGCCGGCGCCATCGGCCAGCGGGGGCCCTCCCACGCCAGGTGCGCGACCCACGCCACGCCGGCGGCCGTGGCCGCGAGCCCGCGGACCACGGCACCGGACTCGCCGCGGAACCACATGGCCACGACCCGCGCGCCGAGGGCGGCGATCAGGGCGATCTCCCAGGCGCTCACCCGACGGGCGCGGCGGGGGGCTCGACGACCGCACCGCACGCCACAAGGTCGTCGACGTCGGCGTCCGCGAGGCCCAACGCCGCGCGCAGCACCTCGCGGCCGTGCTCGCCGAGCCGCGGCGCCGGACCCGGCGGCAACGCCCCGTCGCGGAACGGGGACGCGAGCATCCGTAGCGGGCCCGCCACCGGGTCGACGACCGTGGTCACCAGACCGCGGGCGGCCACCTGCGGCTCCGCCAGCGCCTCGGGCAGCGTCAGCACCGGTGTCGCGGGGACGCCGGCGGCGACCAGGCGCTCGACCCAAGCCGCGCGCGCCTCGCGGGCGAAGCGCTCGGCGAGCGACGCCACCAGCGTCTCGCGGTGGCGGACCCGCGCGGCGTTCGTGGCGAACCGCGGGTCGGACGACCAGGCCGGCTCCCCGACGACCTCGGCGACCCGCGCGAACTGCGCATCGTTCCCGCACGCCAGCACGAACGCGCCGTCCACGGCTTCGAACGCCTGGTACGGCACGATGTGGGGGTGGGCGCTGCCCAGGCGGCGCGGCGGTTCGTCCGTCAGCAGCGTGGCCTGCACCTGGTTCACCAGGCTCGCGAGGGCGACGTCGAGCAGCGAGAGGTCGACGTGCCGGCCGCGGCCGGTGGCGTCGCGCGCCCGCAACGCCGCCAGGACCGCGACGGCGGCGTGAAGTCCGGTGAGGACGTCGATCCACGCCACGGGCAACTTGACGGGCGGGCCCCCGGGCTCGCCGGTCGCCGCCATGACGCCGGAGAGCGCCTGCAGCGCGGCGTCGTACCCCGGTTCGCGGGCGCGGGGACCGGTCTGGCCGAAGCCCGTGATGGAGCAGGTGACGAGGTCGGGGCGCTCGGAGCGCAGCGTCTCGGGGTCGAGCCCGAAGCGGGCCAGGTCGCCGGTCTTGAAGTTGTCGACCACCACGTCGGACCGCAGCGCGAGGCGTCGCACGAGCGCTGCCCCGCGCGGGTGCTTGAGGTCGATGCACAGGCTCCGCTTGTGGCGGTTGACGCTCAGGAAGTAGGCGGAGCGCGACTCCGGGGGCGGTTCGCCCGAACCCGGCCCGGTCGGCGCGCCCGCGGCGAACGGCGGCCCCCAGCCGCGGGTGTCGTCGCCCCGCGGCGGTTCCACCTTCCACACGGTCGCGCCGAGGTCGGCCAGCAACTGCGTCGCGTAGGGTCCTGCGAGGATTCGTGAGAGATCGAGGACGACGAGGCCGCGGAGGTCCACGTGCGAGTCTACCGCTTCGTCGCCGAACGGCCAGCGTCCGGGTCCCGTCTGGGACGTTCGTCCCTGGACGCGCCGCGGATCTCGGCCTTCGAACCGTAGGCCAACACCCGATCTCCGTCGACGACCATGCTATCTTCCGGGAGCAACCGACTCCAGGAGGTCCTCGATGCGTCACCTTCGTTGGCTCGTCGGCTTGGCCGCGTTCGTCGGCCTCGCCACCGCCCAGGTCCCGCTCACGATCGCCACCGGCGGCACCGGCGGCGTCTACTACCCGGTCGGTGGCGGGTACGCCCAGATCATCGACCAGTTCGTGCCCGGCTACACCGCCACGGTCGAGGCCACCAACGCGTCGGTCGACAACGTCGCGTTCATCTCGCGCGGCGATTCCGACATCGCCCTGGCGCTCGCCGACACGGTGCTCGCCGCCTACGCCGGCACCGGCCGCTTCGGACCGGACGGCAACCTCCCGCGGCTGCCCAACCTGCGCGCGATCACCGTGGCCTACACCAACGCGGTGCACATCCTGACCCTCGACGGCTCGGGCATCGAGCGCCTGGAGGACCTGCGCGGCAAGCGCGTGTCCGTGGGGGCGCCCGGTTCGGGCACCGAGGTCTCGGCCCGCACGATCCTCGAGGCCGTGGGTGTCACGTACGACGACTTCCAGGTCGAACGCCTCTCCGCCAACGAGACCGCCGACGCCCTGCGCGACGGCACCATCGACGCCGGCTTCTGGTCGGGCGGCGTGCCCACGGGCGCCGTGCTGTCGTTGGCCGAGACCCGGCAGATCCGCCTCGTGAGCGTCAGCGACGAGGAGTTCGCGGCGATCAACGCCGCCGACCCCACGCTGATCCGCTACGTGTTCCCCGAGGGCGCCTACCGCGGAACGCCGGAGACCCATAGCGTCGGCACCCCGAACCTCATCGTGGTCTCCGCCGACATGGACGAGGAGCTCGCGTACCAGTTCACCAAGAACCTCTTCGAGCACATCCGCATCGTCCGCGCCATCCACCCGTCCGCGAACGAGACGGTCCCGGAGGCAGCGCTGGCGTCACCCGTGCCGCTGCATCTCGGCGCGATCCGGGCGCTGGAGGAGCTGGGCCTCGCCGTCCCCGCGCCGTTGCGGGTCGACTGAGGGCCGCCCACGAACCCGATGCCCGCAGGCTGGGGCAGGCGGTGGCGCCTGCCCCTCCTGATCGCCGTCGCGGGCGTCGCGGCGCTCGGCACGCTGTCGGCGAGCCCGGCCGCGGGCGGCGAGCCCACGCCGCGCCTCCGCGTCGTCACGGTCGACGGCGAGGTCCTCGTCGACGTGCCGTTGGCGCGGGACGGGACCTGGATCATCGAATGGCTGCACTCGGCGGCCCGCGTCGGGGTCCGGGACGCGTTCGCCTGGCGCGACGGGCGGATGTGGTTGACCGACCACTGGACACCGCACCTCGACGTCGCGGGACTCGGCCACGTCCCGGGCCGAGGTGAACTGCGGCCGGACGGCGCCGGCGGCCACTGGATCGCCGCCATCGACGAGCGCCTGGCCGGCGACGTGCATCGCTTCGTGATCGGCAGCGCCCACGCTCCGACCACGCTCGTTCACGACGGGCGGGCCTTCGAGCTCAGCGCCGTCCGCCCCGGCGTGCGCGCCCGCCTCGAGGTGGTGTCCCCGTGACCCATGCCCCCAGCGCCCCGACGCCGATCGACCCAGACGAGCGCCGGGCCATCGCGGTGGCACCCTGGGTGTCGCTGGTCATCCTCCTGCTCGCGATCGTGCTCGGCGCCTTCGCGCTCTACACGGCGGGCGTCCGACCGCTCAACCTCTTCTACCAGCGCGGCTTCCACCTGCTGCTGATCCTCCTCATCGCCTTCCTCGCGTTCCCGATCGGGCGCCGCCGGCGGGGAGCCCTCGGATGGCTCGTCGACCTGCCGTTCCTCGCCGGGGCCCTCTACGGTGGCGGCTACCTGATCGTGCACCTCGACGGCATCATCGCCCGCTCCGGGTTCTACTCGCAGGCCGACATCGCCGCCGGGATCGTCATGGTCATCGTGCTGCTCGAGGCCGCGCGGCGCGTGATCGGCGTCACCATCACCGTGATCGCGCTCGCCTTCGTCCTCTACGGGATGGCCGGCCCCCGCGGCGCGCTGCCCTGGCTCGGGGAGTACCTCCCCGGCATCCTGGCCCACCGCGGCTACGGCCTGGAGCGGATCGTCGGGCAGCTCTACCTGGGCCAGGAGGGCATCTTCGGGCTGCCGCTGGGTGTGGCGGCCACGGTGGTCTTCACCTTCGTGCTGTTCGGAGCGTTCCTCGAGACCACCGGCGCCGGCCGCTTCTTCATCGACCTGGCGTACGGCATCGCCGGCCGCCAACGCGGCGGACCCGCCAAGGCCGCGGTGTTCGCGTCGGGGTTCATGGGCTCGATCTCGGGCAGCGCGATCGCGAACGTGGTCACCTCGGGTGCGTTCACGATCCCGCTCATGAAGAAGCTCGGCTACACCCGCGAGGAGGCCGGTGGGGTCGAGGCCGCGGCGTCCACCGGCGGCCAGATCATGCCGCCGATCATGGGCGCCGGCGCCTTCCTCATGGCCGAGTACACCGGGCTGCCGTACGCCGAGATCGTGCGGCTCTCGATCCTGCCGGCGTTCCTCTACTTCGCCACCGTGTACCTGTTCGTCGACATCATCGCCGCGAAGCGCGGCATGCGTGGCCTCTCCGCCGCGGAGTTGCCCCGGCTCGGCCAGGTGTTCCGCGACGGCTGGTACTACCTGGTCCCGCTGGGCATCCTGATCTGGTTCCTGCTGCGCAGCGTATCCCCGAACCGCGTCGGCTTCATCGCCATCGTCTCGATCGTGGCCGTGTCGCTCCTCCGCTGGGCGATCCGGAGGTTCGTCCTGGGCGTCGACGATGGCGGACGCCAGGGCATCTGGCCGGCGCTGCGCCAGGGCGTGGCGAACCTCCTGCAGGCGTTCCTCAACGCGGCACGCAACGCCGTCCCGGTGAGCGTGGCCTGCGCGATCGCGGGCATCGTCGTGGGCATGATCACGCTCACGGGGCTGGGCCTGAAGTTCTCCGGGCTCATGCTGGCGTTCTCCGGCGGCAACCTGCTGGTGGCGCTGCTGCTGCTGATCCTCGCGAGCCTCGTCCTCGGCCTCGGCCTGCCCGTGACGGCGAGCTACATCGTGCTCGCGGTGCTCGCGGCGCCGCTGCTGCAGAGCGAGTTCGGCATCCCGATCCTCATCGCCCACCTGGTGATCTTCTGGTACTCGCAGGACTCCAACGTCACGCCGCCGGTGGCGTTGGCGGCGTTCGCCGGCGCCGGCATCGCGAACGGCGACCCGATGCGCACCGGCATCCAGGCCTGGAAGTTCGCCAAGGGGCTGTACCTCATCCCGCTGTTCATGGTCTACAACCCGGAGATGATCGTGGGCGGCGATCCTTGGTACGTCGCATGGACGGTCGTGACCGCCATGGTGGCGCTGTTCGCCTTCGCGGCGGCGCTCGAGGGCTACATGTTCACCCACATGATCTGGCCCAACCGGCTGTTGGTCGGAGCTGGACTCGTGCTGATCTTCCATCCGGCCTTCTGGCTGGAGGTCGCCGGGCTGGCGATCATGCTGCTGGTGCTCGCCATGAACTGGACGCGGCGGCGCGCCCGGTCGCGCGCGGCCGCGACCCCCGGCTGAGCCGGCCTCGACGCCCCCGTCAGCGCCCGAGCAGCGCCAGGGCCAGGTCCGGCCGGTCCGTGATGATCCCGCCGACGCCGAGGTCGAGCAACCGGCGCATCTCCGCCTCGTCGTTGATCGTCCACACGTCGAGGCGCACGTTGCGCTCGCGAAGACCGCGCACCATGCGCGGGGTCACGACCTCGATGCCGCCCTGACGCACGGGCACCTGGAAGGCATCGGCCGCGGGGCGCGTCCAGCGCCCCAGGCCGACGACGTTGAAGGCGAAGAAGTTGCGCACCTCCGACGGCCCGGCCGAGGTCGCCACCTCCGGGCAGTGCCCGCGGAAGGCACGCAGGTTCTCGTCGCGGAACGACGCCACCATGACCGACTCGGCCCGCCCGGCCGCGCGGATGACGGAGCAGGCGACCTCGGCGATGCGCACGTCGGCGGCCTTCAGGTCCAGGTTGACGCCGACGTCGGGGAACGCCTCCAGCACCTCGGCCAGGGTCGGGATCGTCATCCCCTCACCGCGGTGGGGAAAGGTGGCGGGATCGCCGCCCGGCGGTCGCCAGCGATAGGCGGCGTCGAGCCGGCGCACCTCGTCGAGCGTCATGGACGCCACGGCGCCGGTCCCGTCGGTGGTGCGGTCGACGGTGTCGTCGTGGATCACCACGATCACGCCGTCCGAGGTCATGTGGACGTCGAGCTCGAGGACGTCGACGCCCAGCGCGGCCGCGTTCGCGAACGCGACCATCGTGTTTCCGGGCCACAGGTGGTCGCCGCCCTGGTGCGCGTGCACGTGGACGCGGTCGGCGAGGAAGCGCGCGTAGTAGGGCGGCGTCGGCCGCCGCTCCCCCAGCGCCGCGCCGAGCAGGAACGCCGCGACCACGAGCACCAGGACGGCGAGCAGGGGGCGGACGGCGCGGCCCACGGCTCAGTCCAGGAAGTCGCGCAGCTTGCGCGTGCGGCTCTCGTGGTACTTCAGCTTGCGCAGCGCCTTGTTCTCGATCTGGCGGATCCGCTCGCGGGTGACGCCGAAGTGGCTGCCGACCTCCTCGAGCGTGTGCTCCCGCCCGTCGACCAGGCCCTTGCGCAGCTTCAGGACCATCGCCTCGCGCTCGCTCAGCTTGTTCAGCGCCTCGTCGAGCTCCTCGCTGAGGATGATCTTGCTCGCCTGCTCCACCGGCGACTCGATGTTCTCGTCCGGGATGAAGTCGCCGTAGAAGCTGTCCTCCTCGTCGCCGATCGGCGTCTCCAGGCTGAAGGGCTCGCGCGTGAGCTTGAACGCCTCCTCCACCTTCTCGGCGTTCCAGTCGGGGCCCATCGCGTCCGCGATCTCGGCGAAGGTGGGCTCGCGCGACAGCTCCTGCTGCAGCCGGCGACTGGCGCGCGTGAGCTTGTTGATCGTCTCCACCATGTGCACCGGGATGCGGATCGTGCGCGACTGGTCCGCGATCGCGCGGTTGATCGCCTGCCGGATCCACCAGGTCGCGTAGGTGCTGAACTTGTAGCGCCGGCGGTACTCGAACTTCTCCACCGCCCGGATCAGGCCCTGGTTCCCCTCCTGGATCAGGTCCAGGAAGCTCATGCCGCGCCCGTTGTACTTCTTGGCGATCGACACGACCAGGCGCAGGTTCGCCTCGATCAGGTGCTGGCGCGCCAGATCGCCGTCCTCCACGACCCGCTTCAGCTGCCGCCGGCGCCGCTCCTCGAAGGCGTCGCCGTCCTCGTCCAGCACCCGACGCGCCTCCTCGCCCTCCTCGATGCGCCGTGCGAGCGAGATCTCCTCCTCGAGCGTGAGGAGCTTGACCCGGCCGATCTCCTGCAGGTACTGGCGCACCGGGTCGTTGGTCTTGACCCGCGCGTCGGCCATCGCCTCGGCGCGCGCCTCCATCTCCTCGCGGTCGAGGTCGCTGCGCTCCTCGTCGGTGAGCTCGTCCTCGTCGAGCATCTCGTCGTCGTCGAAGCCTCCGAGCTCGTCGTCCTCGACCGCCTCGTCGTCCGCCAGGTCCGCGATCGCGATCCCCTGGGACTGCACCAGCTCCATGAGGTCCTCGAAGTTCGCCTCGTCGGTGTCGACGCCCGTCATCGCGACGGCCTGGTTGTAGGCGCCGGTCAGCTCGACGGTGTCGACGCTGCCGGCCTCGCGGGCGTTCGCCAGCAGCGCCTGGATGGCGGCCGAGGCCAGCCAGCCGACCGCGGCGCCGGCTGGCGCCTCGCCGACGGCCGGGTTCGGCGCGGTGTCGGGCGCGGCAGGACCCACGCCGGCCGCCTTCTCGAGCGCAGTCGCCTTCGCCGCCGGCTTCTTCGCCGCCGACTTCTTCGGCGCCGGCGCTTTCGGCGCCGCGGCGTCCGGCACTGCCGCTTCGGGTGCCGCCTTCGTCGCGGGCGCCGCCTTCTTCAAGGGCGCGGCATCCTTCGCGGGTGCCGCCTCCTTCGCGGGCGCCGCCTTCTTCGCGGGCGCCGCCTTCTTCACGGGCGCCGCATCGTTCGCGGGCGCCGTCACGGGTTCCTCCACTGCGGGCGCACGTTCCACGGCCACCGGCGCCTGCGGCGCCTCGGCGTTCGTGTCGGGTCGGGTGGGGCGGGCCTTGGGCACCTTGCCTCCTCGGGCGATCGGGCGTCGTTCGGACGCGCACGCGGGGGCTCGCTCGGCCGCGGGACGGCCTCGGCGCCGCGTACGCGCCATGCGAGGAAAGCCGGGCCAGCGGGTGGCCCGGCACGTGGACGACCGAAGATACCACGCCGGCCCGTCGGCGACCGCCCGCGAACGACGCGCGGGCGGTCGCCGCGGCAGCCGGAAGCACGATGCCGGCCACGGCGGCCGATGCGTGGCTCAGGCGTCGTAGCTTTGCGACGTCACGGCGCCGCCGCTGCCGATCCAATCGGTGTGGTGCATCTCTCCGCGCGGCCGGTCGACGCGCTCGTACGTGTGCGCCCCGAAGTAGTCGCGCTGCGCCTGCAGTAGGTTCGCGGGGCCGCGGGCCGTGCGCAGGCCGTCGTAGAACGTGAGGGCCGCCGCCATGGCCGGCACGGGGATCCCGAGCCGCAGCGCCTCGCCGACGACCCGTCGCCAGCTCGCCTGGGCGCTGGCGACGGCGGCCTCGAAGAACGGCGCGAGCAGCAGGTGCTCCAGGTCCGGATCGGCCGTGAAGGCGTCCGTGATGTCGTTCAGGAAGCGGCTTCGGATGATGCAACCGCCCCGCCAGACACGCGCCGTGGCGGCCAGGTCGGTCGACCAGCCGCGCTCGCGCACGGCGTCGCGCAGGAGCAGGTAGCCTTGCGTGTACGACACGATCTTGGCCGCGTAGAGCGCCTGCTCGAGGTCGGCGAGGAACGCCTCCCGATCCCCTTCGAAGACCGTTCCCGGCGCCGGCAGCCCCGCGGAACGCTCCCGCAGGTCCTTGAGCCCCGAGAGGTTGCGGGCGAACACGGCCTCCGTGATCAACGTGAGCGGTTGCCCCTGTTCGAGGGCGGCGTTCGCCGTCCAGCGCCCCGTCCCCTTCTGGCCGGCGCGGTCGAGGATCAGGTCGAGGACGAGGTTGCCCTGCGCATCGTAGGTGCCCAGCACGTCGCGGGTGATCTCGATCAGGTACGAGTCGAGGACGCCGCGGTTCCAGCGCTCGAACACCTCGCGCATGGCCGGGGCCTCCATGCCGAGCGCATCGCGCATGAGGTGGTAGGCCTCGGCGATCAGCTGCATGTCGCCGTACTCGATGCCGTTGTGCACCATCTTCACGAAGTGCCCGGCGCCGCCCTCCCCCATCCACTCGCAGCACGGCGCGCCGTCGACCTTGGCGGCGATCGCCTCGAACAGCGGGCGCACCGTCTCGTACGCCTCGCGCGGACCGCCGGGCATGATCGCGGGGCCGAAGCGCGCGCCCTCCTCGCCGCCCGACACCCCGGTGCCGAGGTAGTGCAGGCCGTGCGCCGCGAGTCGCTCCGCGCGCCGCGCCGTGTCCTCGAAGTTGGAGTTGCCGCCGTCGATCACGACGTCGCCGGCCTCGAGCAGCGGCAGCAGGTCGTCGAGCACCATGTCGACCGCGCGGCCGGCCTTCACCAGGAGCATGACGCGCCGCGGCCGCGCCAGCGCGGCCACCAGTTCCGCCAGCGTCTTCGCACCGACGAGCTCGCCGCGGCTCGCCGCAGCGGCGCCGGTTCCGGCCAGGAACGCGTCCGTGACGTGGCCACTGCGGTTGTAGACGGCCACCCGCGCGCCGTGGTCGAGCATGTTCAGGACGAGGTTCTGGCCCATCACGGCCAGACCGACGAGGCCGATCTGGGCGGGCGCGACAACGGGTTCGTTCGGCATGGGACCCTCCGGGGACCGCCTCCCGTTCCGAGCGCGAGCGGCGGCCAGCGCCTCAGTGTAGTCGCTGGCCGCCAGACGTTCGTCCGAGCGGGGCCGTGACCGGCGTCGCGCGCGTCGACGCAGCGCAGCCGCGTGACGGGAACCCGCCATCGCGTCCCGGTCACCCGATACGTCCCCGCCGGGATCGCGTGCCGTCCCTCGAGCCGGTGCGCCGTCCGGACGATCGACGGCAACTCGTACGGCGCGTGGAACGTGACGAACGCCGGGTCCTGGCCCGCTGGGCTCAGTTCGCGTCGAGGACGAGGACCACGTCGCTGAGCGTGCGCGCCACCTCCGTCGCCGGCATCGGCAGCGGCAGCCGGACGGGCACGGGGCGCTGCGGCGGCGGCTGCAGGGCGCCCTGCGTACGGACCTCGGCCCACGACGGGTCGCGTGGCTCCGGCGCCAGCGGCAGCGCGGCGAGGCGCTCGAGCAGCGACTCCGCGCGGGCGGCCGGCATCGGCCGGGCGTAATGGAACCCTTGGGCCACCCCGACGCCGATCCGGTTCAGGTAGCGCGCCTGAGCCTCGGTCTCGACCCCCTCGGCCACGACCGTCTTGCCGAGCTTCAGGCCCATCGCGGCGATGGCCTCGACGATCGGCAGGGTGTCGCCGACGATGCCCGAGGGCCCGAGCACCAGTCCGCTCACGAAGCTGCGGTCGATCTTCAGCGACCGGATCGGCAGGCGCTGCAGGTAGGCCAGCGACGAGTAGCCGGTCCCGAAGTCGTCGAGCGACGTGCGCACGCCAAGTTGGTCCAGCTGCAGCAGCGTCTCGACCGCGAGGTCGTACTGGTCGATCAGGATGCTCTCGGTGACCTCGAGTTCGATCCGCCGCGGGGCCACGCGCGCGTCGCGGATGGCATCGGCCACCTGGCGCAGGAAGTCGGGATGGCGGAACTGCCCGGGCGAGACGTTGATGGCCAGCGTGAGGTCGGGCGAGAACGCCTCCCATGCCTGCGCCTGGCGACAGACCTCGCGCATGAGCCAGTGCCCGATCGGCACGATCAGGCCCGCCTCCTCGGCGATGGGCACGAACTCCGTCGGCGACACCGGACCGAGCTCCGCGTTGTTCCACCGCAGCAGCGCCTCGAAGCCGCACAGCCGGCCGGTGGCGAGCTCGAGCTGCGGCTGGTAGGCGACCTGGAACTCCTGCTCCACCAACGCGATGCGCAGTTGCCGCTCGACCTGCAGGCGGCGCTCCTGGACACGGCGCTGCTCGAGGCTCGAGAAGTGGAACGCGTTCTTGCCGTTGGTCTTGACCGCGTACATCGCCGCGTCGGCGCTGCGCACGATCTCGTGGATGCCGGCGCCGTCGTGGGGGTACATGGCGACCCCGATGGACGCCGAGACGCTGATCGCCTTGCCCGCAGCCTCCAACGGCTCCGCGAAGAGGCCGACGAGCTTCGTGGCCACCGCCGCCGCCACCTCGACGTCGTGCACGTCGGCCAGCGCGATGACGAACTCGTCGCCGCCCTGGCGCGCGACCAGGTCGCCGTCGCGCACGTTCTGTTGCAGGAGGCGCGCGACCGCGACGAGCAGCTGGTCGCCGACGGCGTGCCCGAACGTGTCGTTCACGAACTTGAAGCGGTCGAGGTCGACGAACAGCAGCGCGAACCCGGGCTCGCCACGGCACGGCCGGCGGATCCAATCGTCGAGACGCCGCTCGAACGCCCGCCGGTTCAGCGTCCCGGTGAGCACGTCGTACTGGGCGCGATCCGAAGCGACGCGATGGTGACGCAATTGGCTCAGGAGCGTCCGCGTCACGGCGGCGCCGACGCCGACGCCGACCAACGCCAGCGGCCAGAGCAGGGCGCCGTCACCGAGCCGCGCGCGCCACGCGAACCCGCTCATGCCGAACGTCACGTCGAACCCCACCAGGGTCCCGACCACCGCGCCGGCCACCACCGCCGGCAGCGTGCCGAGCATCCCGCCCGTCACGGCGACCGCGAAGGCCCACATGAGCGCCTGGTAGGACCCCATCGCGTCGCCGTACCGGCCGACCGCGAGGACGACCGCGAGCCAGGCCGCCAGGGTCAACGCGATGCCACGCCACGGGGTCATGGCACGAGGGTAGGCCAGCTTGGCTCTCGGTTCGCTCACGCGGCCGTCACGAGATCCTGACGCGCACGCGCTAGCTTCCGGCATGGACGCACCCGCTTTCGTTCCCGGCGACGCGCTGCCCGGCGCACCCGACCTCGCGGGCCGCGGTCCGCGACCGGTCGGGGTCACCACGCTGCCGTTGGCGAACCCGTACCAGATCGACGTCCTGGGTTCGCTGGCCGCCGGCGAACCGGTTCGCGCCACCCGCCACCTCTCGGCCGAGGTGTGGTACCCGGCACTGTGCGACGGCCGTGCCCTCTACACCGATCACCTGGAAGGGCCGGACGGCGAACGCCCCGGCTCCCCGCGGACGATCCGCTTCGCGGGACGCGCCGAGCGCGATGCCGACCCCGACCGTTCCGCCGGGCCCGCGCCGCTGGTCGTGGTGTCGCACGGTCACCTGGGATCGCCGCTGCGACACTCGTGGCTCGGCGAGAACCTCGCCAGCAAGGGGTACGCCGTCCTGGCGCTGAGCCATACGGACGGCACCCCCGAGGATCGCGGCGACCCGCTGTCGCGCCTGCGCAACCGACCGCTGGACGTCGCGCTGGCCCTGCGCGTCGCCGCCGACCTGGAGCGTGCCCACCCCCTGCTGCACCACGTGTGGGACGCGGATCGCGTCGCCCTCGTCGGCCACGCCATGGGTGGCTACGGCGTCCTGGTAGCCCTCGGGGCCGGCCTCGACGTCGGCGCCTTCGAGCCGCTCGGGATCACCGATCCCCTGCGCCACGAACTCGTCGACGACCTCGCGGCGGGGATGCCGTTCCACGAGGACCTGGTGGACGCGGTCACCTCGCGCGTGCGGGCCGGCGTGCTGCTCGCACCGTGGGGTGGCGACGCGGCCTGGTCGCGCCACGCGTTGGCCCGGGTGAGCACGCCGCTGTTCCTGGCCGCCGGCAGCGAGGACGACGGCGCGGCCGTGCGGACGGGTCTCGCGGCCGGCTACGCCGGCGTGCGCACGCTGTTCGAGGCGTCGGTGGCGAGCGACCGCTGGCTGCTCACCTTCGATGGAGCGCGCCACGGCGTGGGATCGAACCCACCGCCGGAGGCACTGGCGAGCGCGTCGCCCGACGCGTGGTGGCGGTACGCCGATCCCGTGTGGGACGTGCGCCGCATCACCAGCGTGCTGCAGCACCACGTGACCGCGTTCCTCGACACGCACCTGCGCGGCCTACCCCGCGACGCCTACCTGAGCGGGGCCGCGGCGGCACCCAGGGGCTCGGACTGGCCGGGGTACCCGCCTCGCTCCACCGTCGGCCTGCGCATGGAGCACCGCGCGTCCTCGCCCGTGGCGGAGCACCCGGGCGAGGACGTCCACGGCGTCCGCGACCTCTCGGCCGCGGTCTGGGCGGGCCTCTCGCAGGCATGGCGCGCCCACCGCTCGCGTTCGTCGCGGCCGACCGGGGTGTAGCATCGGCCCATGGCCACCTGGATGCTCTCCGCCGACCAACAGCTCCTCAACCTCGATGCGGTCGAGTTCCTGGACGTCATCGACGTGTTCCCGGACGACGCCGACCCGGCCGCGGTCGAGGCGGGCACGGTCGAGCCGGCCTACGCGGAGCTGGTGGCCCACCTCGGCTCGGGCGACGAGGTCGTCATGTTCGACGACGAGGACCCGGACGTGGTGCTGCACGCGTTCGAGCTGCTGAAGGCACACCTAGCGTCGGGCCCGGTGTTCGACGCGGCGCGCGGCGGCCAGGTGTTGTCGGTGCAGGACCTGGTGGACCGCGCCAGCGCGCAGAAGAACTGATCAGTCGGTCTGGCTCGGCTCCTCGGTGCCGCCGGCCGCATGCCGGCCTGCCGAGCGTGGCTCGCCACCCTCGGCCCCCGTGGCTGCCACGGCGCTCGCGCGTCGCTCGGCATCGTCGAGGGCGCACCGATACGTGGCGGCCGGGCCCCCGAGCGCGATCGCGACCTGCATCGCGGCCTGGAGGACGGCCAGGCGCAGGGGGGGCAGGGCGTCGACCCCGAAGCGGGTCGCCGGCCCGGCCAGGCTGACGGCGCCCGCGAACGCGCCGCCCGCCCCCAGCACGGCCGCCGCCACGGCGGCCGTGTCGGAGATCGTCCGGTCGCTCGTCGACGCCGCCACCAGGGACTCGCGGACGCCGTCGGGATCGGGTGCATCGGCGTCGGTGAACGCCCGGATCACCCTCCCGGAGGCGCCGGTGGCGTAGGGGAACTGCGTGCCCACCTGGACGAAGTGCAACAGGTGGTGACGCAGCGCGTGGACGCGGTAGAGACAGACGCGGCGGTCGCCCTCTCGGACGTAGAACGAGGCGCTCTCGCCGGTCGCCTCCGACAACGCCTCGAGCGCAGGACGCACGTGGTCGCCGAGCTCGAAGGCGTCCTGGTAGCGGACGCCGAGACGGACGAGGGCCGGCCCGAGCCGAAACGAACCGCCGGCCTCTCGGCAGAGCAGCCCGCGACGCACCAACGACGCGGCCAGGCGCAGGACCGTGCTCTTGACCAAGCCGGTGTGCCGAGCGAGCTCGGCCAAGGTGAGGTTGGGGCCGGCCCTCTCGAACGCCTCGAGCAGGTCGATCGCGCGTTCGACGGCGGCGACGCCGTCCCGGTGTGCCACGAAGCCTCCCGCTGCAACCACCCCGGTTGACGGGGCGGCGCGGATGGTGTTGACTGACCATATCACCTCGTGCAACAGCGTTGCGTACTACGCAACCGACGATGGGAGACGCCGATGACCGCACGGATCGCCCGTGGCCCGAACCGTCGCCACCTCTGCCCGAACGCACCCCGGCCAAGCGCATGACCGGCGGCGTCGACGCGAACTCGGGCGTGGCACCGCACGAGATCGACGCCAGCGACGCCCGCCGCGACCGGCTCGCCGCGGCGATCGAGACCGATGGGCCCTACCTCGAGGCCTTCGCCCTCGACCTCCACGCCCACCCCGAACTCCTGTTCGAGGAGCACCGCAGTGCCGGCAAGCTCGTCGAGTCCCTGCGCGCCGCCGGCTTCGACGTCGAGGCGCCGGCCGGCGGCCTCGCCACCGCGTTCGTCGCACGTCACCGCTTCGGCCCAGGCGGTCCGTGCATCGCCTTGATGGCCGAGTACGACGCCCTTCCCGAGATGGGCCACGCGTGCGGCCACAACCTGATCGCCACCGCCGCGCTCGGCGCAGCGCGCGCCCTGCGGGCCTCGCTGGAGGCGAGCGGCGGCGAACTGCTGGTGATCGGCTGCCCGGCCGAGGAGGGAGGAGGCGGCAAGATCCTGCTCCTCCAGGCCGGTGTGTTCGATGGCGTCGATGCCGCGCTGATGTTCCACCCTGGATCGCGCACGATGACCATCCGGGGCGCCCTCGCTGCCGCTCGCGTCACGATGCGCTTCCACGGCAGGGCCGCTCACGCCGCCGGCAGCCCCGAACTCGGCATCAACGCCCTCGACGCGTGCATCCTCACGTTCAACGCCATCAGCACCCTGCGCCAGCACGTCCTGGACGAGACTCGCATCCATGGCATCATCAGCCACGGCGGGACCGCCCCCAACATCGTGCCGGACTTCGCCGAGGCGAAGTTCCTGATCCGGCACCGTCGAACGGACGAGGTCGCGGCGCTCAAGGAGCGGGTGCTCGCCGCGGCCCGCGGCGCCGCAGCCGCCGTGGGCGCCCGCGTCGAGTTCCAGGAGGGGCTGCTGTACGCCGAACGCAAGGTCAACGTGCCGATGGCGAACCGCTTCGCCGCGCACCTCGAGGCCTTGGGCGAGACCGTGCTGCCTGCGCCCGCGGTCGGCCGCGTCGGCTCATCGGACTTCGGCAACGTCAGCCAGGTGCTGCCCGCGATCCACCCCTACGTGGCCATCGTCCCCGAGGGTGTCTCGGCCCACACGCCCGAGTTCGCCGCCGCCGCCGCCAGTCCTGCGGGCCTCCGCGGACTCCGCCTCGCCGCCGTCTGCCTCGCCGCCACCGCCGCCGACCTGCTCACCGACGACGCACTCCTCGCCGCTGCCCGGACCGACTTCGCCGCGTCCGGACCTCCAGGAGGTACGCCGTGAACTCCCCCATCCGCGCCATCCTCATCGCACTCCCCGTCCTGCTGCTCGGCCTCGCAGGCGCCCAGCGCGAGATCGTGATCGCCCAGGGCGTCGACGTCACCGGCTTCGACCCCCACGGCCACCACACCACGGCCGTCGAGGCCGTCCACGTCAACCTCTTCGACTACCTGGTCTGGCGCGACGCCGACGGCGTGCAGGAACCCGGTCTCGCCGTCTCGTGGGAGCCGGTCGCCGAGGACGCATGGCGCTTCGAGCTGCGCCAGGGCGTGACGTGGCACGACGGTGCGCCCTTCACCGCCGACGACGTGAAGTTCACCATCGAACGCGTCGCCTTCGATGCTTCGCTGCAGCCGTACGACTCGTACCGCATCATCCGCGAGGTCGAAGTCGTCGGCCCGCACGAGATCATCATCCACACCCACGGGCCGGACCCGCTGCTGCTCAACCGCGTCGGCCGCCTCAGCTCCGGCATCGTGCCCAAGCACGTCGTCGAGGCGATCGGCTGGGACGGCTTCAACGAGGCCCCCATCGGCACCGGCCCGTACCGCTTCGTCGAGTGGCGGCGCGACGACCGCATCATCCTCGAGGCGTTCGACGACCACTGGCGCGGGCGCCCGGCGTACGACCGCGTGGTGCACCGCACCATCCCCGAGAGCAGCACGCGCGTCGCGGAACTGATCTCCGGCGGCGTGCACATCGCCACCAACGTGCCGCCGCAGGACGCCGACCGGGTGAACGCCTCCGGCGCGGCGACGGTCGGCCTGCAGCCCACCACCCGCGTGATGATGCTCATCATGAACACGCACGAGGACGCCCTCACCGGCGACCCGCGCATCCGCGAGGCGATCGAGCTGGCCATCGACAACCAGCTGCTGGTCGACGCCGTGATGGACGGCCTGGGCGTGCCCACCCTCGCGCGCGTCAGCCCCGGCATCGGCGGCTCTCCGCTCGAACTGTGGAACACCTACACCTACGATCCCGAGCGCGCCATCGAGCTCATCCGCGAGGCCGGCTACGAACCGAGCGACCTCACGATCAAGGTCGAGGGCCCCGCCGGCCGCTATCCGCTCGACACGGAGCTGGCCGAGGTCATCGCGGTCATGCTGAACGAGATCGGCGTCAACACCGAGATCGAGGTGCTCGAGTGGAGTGCCTTCCAGAGCCGCATCTGGAACGCCGACAACATCACCCATTTCGCGATCATGGGCCTCGCGAACTCGATGTTCGACAACTGGTTCAGCATGCGCGCGATCCAGTGCGATGGGGCCTACCGCAACCGCGTGTACTGGTGCCACGAGCGCTTCGACGAGCTGATGGCGCTCGCGCAGAACGAGACCGATCTCGAACGCCGCACCGAGGCCCTGATCGAGGCGACGTACATCGTCTACGAGGAGCGACCCTGGATCACCCTGTTCCAGAGCCAGGTCCTGGTCGGCACGTCGAACGACGTGACCTGGCAGCCGCGGCAGGACGAGCTGCTGTGGATGTTCGCGGCGCGTCCGGCGAACTGAGGCAGGCAGGTCCGACACCCGTGCGCGACCCGCGAGGCCAAGCCGACGCGGGTCGCGCACCCCGTATACTCCTCGGAACGCCGCCCCCACACCTTTCGACGCCGCACGGCGGACCGTGCGCCTCACCGCCCTGACGTGACCGCCTACATCCTCCGCCGCTTGTTGCAGATGATCCCGGTCGTCCTCGGGATCACCCTGATCGTGTTCGTGCTGGTGCGGATCTCGGGCGACCCGGTGGTCCTGATGCTGCCCGAGGACGCGGAGCAGTGGCAGGTCGAAGCGCTGCGAGAGGCGCTCGGGCTCGATCGGCCGATCCCGGTCCAGTACGCGATGTACTTGCGCGACTTGGTCCGCGGCGACTTCGGCACCTCGCTGCGCTACACCAACCAGGACGCGCTGCCGATCGTCCTGGAGCGACTCCCCGCCACGCTCCACCTCACGCTCGCCGCGCTGTTGGTCGCGGTGATCATCTCGTTCCCCCTCGGCATCGTCGCGGCGGTGTACCGCAACCGGTGGCCCGACGTCACGGCCACCAGCTTCGCGGTGCTGGGGCAGGCGATGCCCAACTTCTGGCTCGGCATCATGCTGATCCTGCTGTTCTCGGTCACGCTGGGGTGGCTCCCCGTGTCGGGCCGAGGCGGTCTCAACTCCCTGGTGCTGCCCGCCGTCACCCTCGGCACCGCCCTGGCGGCGCTGCTCACGCGCCTGATGCGCTCGAGCCTGCTCGAGGTCCTGAACCAGGACTACGTCCGAACGGCGACCGCCAAGGGCCTCCAGCGGCGGCTCGTGCTGCTCAAACACGCCGTGCGCAACGCTCTGCTCGCCTACGTCACCGTGCTCGGCCTGCAGGTCGCCTCGTTGATGGCGGGCGCCGTCGTCACCGAGCAGGTCTTCGCGTGGCCCGGCATCGGCCTCCTCGCGATCCAGGCGATCAACTCGCGCGACATGCCGGTCATCCAGGGGGTCGTGGTCGTCGCCGCCCTCATCGTCATGAGCGCCAACCTGATCGTCGACGTTCTGTACGCGCTGATCGACCCGAGGATCTCGTACTCGTGAGCGGCCTGTGGGGCTTCCTGCGGCGGCTGCTCTCGAGCCCGATCGCCGCCATCGGTACCCTCGTGCTCGTCACCTTCGTCGTGATGGCGCTCTTCGCGCCGCAGCTCGCGCCCTTCGAACCCACCGCACCCAACCTGCGGGCGCGCCTGGCGCCGCCTTCGTGGGCCGGGGGCCCCGCGCAGCACGTCCTCGGCACCGACCACCTCGGCCGCGACATCCTGAGCCGCCTGATCTACGGCAGCCGCATCGCGCTGCTGGTGGGCATCGCCGGCGTGACCCTGCAGGCGTTCCTCGGCATCACGTTGGGGACCCTGGCCGGGTACTTCGGCGGCAAGCTCGACGTCGGCATCTCGCGCCTGATCGACACCCTCATCGCGATCCCGAACACGATCCTCTATCTCACCGTCCTGGGCGTGTTCGGTCCCAGCCTCGTGGGCCTGGTGCTCGTGATCGGTTTCATCGGCTGGACCACCTTCGCCCGCGTGGTGCGGGCCGAGACGATGTCGGTGCGCAGCCGCGAGTTCGTCGAGGCCGCACGGGCACTGGGCCAGTACACGCCGATCATCCTCGTGCGCCACGTCCTGCCGGCGATCATGGCGCCGATCATCGTGGTCGCCACCCTGAACGTCGCCACCGTGATCATCCTGGAGGCGTCCCTGTCGTTCCTGGGCTTCGGCGTCCAGCCGCCCACGGTGACCTGGGGCCGGATGCTGGCCGACGGCCGCAACTACGTCGCCACGGCCTGGTGGTTGGCCACGTTCCCCGGCGTCTTCATCACCTTCCTGTGCCTGTCCCTCATCTTCCTCGGCGATCGCCTGCGCGACGTGCTCGACCCGCGGCTGCGCGGGCGTTGAGCGACCGAAGGTCCCCACCACGAGGGCGGGGCGCCGCGTCGATCGCGGCGCCCCGTTCGCGTCACCACCCG